>Ga0315907_10002629_pt1 | contig 22268 bp, 18 predicted proteins | sample LakEriMetagenome_3_FD_203525 | JGI IMG/M metagenome (GOLD analysis project Ga0315907, IMG submission 203525) | Freshwater fungal communities from buoy surface, Lake Erie, Ohio, United States - Buoy 12 MA123 | ecosystem: Environmental > Aquatic > Freshwater > Lake > Lake biofilm | place: USA...
TTTGTACGCCCCAAATCAAGACGTAAATCCATAAAAATAGTCTCGCTGTTTCGCTACAATAGCCAGATGTATATTGAACAAACAGGTCAAATCTTCTAATTTATTAGGTGGATATTGCTCAGAGCCGCTTATTCCGACTTTAAATTTGTTACTTTAAATAAATTCTTAAGACACCTGAGCTTTTCGCTATATTCTTCCCTAAGTCCACCACACAATTTTGGCAAGCGATCAATAATCTTCATGGAAAAACAAGAGCAAGCTACGGCAGTTGAGCAGCAATATCTTTGGGCAGTCGGTCTTGATACCGACGCATTCCCGCCCGATGCGCTGATTGGCGATCGCTATCGTGTCATCTCCTCGCAAATTGTTGTTGATACGGATGCTTACTCCCTGCCAGAGTTACCCCTTGAATTCCAGACTTATGTGTTGTCTTATCTGAAGCTATCTAGGCTGAGCTTACATTTACCCCGTCCTTACGGCTTATTGCTGATGGGGGAAGAACTAAGTCTTTCTGAAATATTTTTATTAGAAAATGTGCCGATTGATCGCAACGGCAATCTTTGCCCGACCCTAACTGAGGTATGGGCGGAAGCATCAGCTTTACGGCAAATTAACTTGCTCTGGCAAGTCTTAAACCTCTGGCAACCCCTTGCTGAGCAAAATATGGCACGTACCTTGATCGATCCTAAATTAGTGCGGGTCGATGGCATGTGGGTACGCTTGTTGGAATTGCAAGCAGATGTTTCTGCCGTGCATATTTCGCAATTGGGTGATATCTGGGTGCAATGGCTAAATCTGGCTAAGCCTGAGATTGCTGAACCGATCGCTGAATTTTTCTATAGTCTTGGTCGTGGAGAATATGACATCAATAGTGCAATCGCCTATCTCGATCAAATGTCACTTAAGGTAATGGAAAATCAGCCCCTCACGGTGCGGATTGCCAGTGCCACTGATGTAGGGCAGCAGCGCGAACATAACGAAGATGCTTGCTATCCTGACGTGAAGCGACAAAAACGCTCTGAACAGGCTGATAGTCTTCGTGATCGGCTTGCGATTGTCTGTGATGGTCTAGGTGGACATGAAGGCGGCGAAGTAGCTAGCTCTCTCGCCATCAAGACCCTCGAACAACAACTGAAGACTTTATTACAACAAGCGGAAATCGATCCCGATTTTTCTGCGCAGGGTTTTATAGCTCAATTGGAAATGGTAGCTCGCGTTGTTAACAATCAAATTGTTGCCATCAATGACCAACAGCAGCGTCAGGCGCAGCAACGCATGGGGACAACATTGGTAATGGCGGTTATGCCCCGCCCTAACGGTAATAACAGCAATGAGGTTTATGTCGTGCATGTGGGCGACAGCCGACTCTACTGCGTTACCAAAGACAACTTGCGTCAAGTTACCCTCGATGATGATGTAGCTACTCGCGAAACCACTTTGGGTTATAACTTTTATGCCTATTCATCCCAACGCATTGATGGCGGTGCTTTGATTCAGGCTTTAGGCACAAGAGGTTCTGATATGTTGATTCCTCGTGTGCAAAGGTTTTTTATCGACGAAGACTGCCTCTTGCTGCTCTGCTCTGATGGGTTGAGTGATTTTGATCGGGTCGATCAGATTTATGACGACTATCTCCGCCCAGTTGTCAATGAAAATAAGCCTCTTGACCGCAGTTGCCAAGATCTGATTGATAAGGCTAATGAACTTAATGGACATGACAATATTACGGTTGCACTGATGCGCTGTCGATTCGCACCCGCTGATGAGCAAGAGGATCTAGTAACCGAAAATAATATCCCTGCATCGATTTATACTGATGAAAAAGATCTGGATACTGAAGATATTCAGCCTGAATCTGGAGCTCCAGCAGGTGCTCTTGCCTTGACATCAACCGACTCGACAGACTCAGAAGATACTGAGTTTGAGATCCGAGATAGAGAGAAAGGTATCGATGTCAATTCGGCAAAAACAGAATTTGCAGTACCTAAGCAAACAAATAGTACTTTTATTATCATTTTGATTTTAGTAGCTCTGATTTTGGGTAGCGGCTTAGCAGCGATGCAGTTTCCTCAAGTTAAAAATTGGGTGCGCCAAAACTTACCTACTAATCTCCAGAGATTTGTTCCTTAATGCATGAATGACTTTCTCTCCGCGCAGGAGATCGCAACGGCTACACAAATGCAAGCGATCGAGAATTTGATTTTTCAGGCAGGTATGCCCGTAGCATCCCTGATGGAAAAAGTCGCCTTAAGGATCACTCAAAGGTTAACCGAACTCTATCCTGCTAAATCCCATCCGCGTATTGGTGTACTAGTTGGCTCAGGGCATAACGGTGGCGATGCCTTAGTCGTCGCTAGAGAATTACATCATCAAGGACGACAAGTCAAAATTTATGCACCGTTCTCAAAATCTAAACCCTTAACGCGAGTTCATGGATGTTATGCCAAAAGTTTAGGTATTCCTTTTGTTAGTTTGGAAGTATTGCAAGATTGTGATTTGCTAATCGATGGCATCTTTGGCTTTGGATTAGAGCGCGATGTGGTTGGAGATGTCGCGATCGCATTCAACACAATTAATAATTGGCGAATTCCAGTTCTCAGTATTGATATCCCATCGGGAATCCATACCGATCGCGGTGTCGTAATGGGAACGGCGATTTGTGCTACCAATACCTTTTGCTTAGGTTTATGGAAGCGAGGCTTGTTGACAGAAACTGCTACGCCCTATGTCGGGAAGCTTGAAAAAATTGGGTTCGATATTCCCGAAAAATTTGTACTTCAGATTCTTGGTGAACAACATCAATTATGGCGAATTAATCCCCAAACAGTAATGCGCGATCGCCTTCCTATTGCACGCAATCCCATAGCTCATAAGTATGAAGTTGGGCATTTACTGCTAGTTGTTGGCTCTCAGAAATATGGCGGCGCTGCACTTCTTGCCGCTATGGGCGCGAAGGCAACAGGTGTGGGAATGTTGTCGATCGCAGTGCCCAATTCGCTCAAATCTTTGATTCTTGCCCAAGTTCCTGACGCTCTCGTCATTGGCTGTCCTGAAACTGAGTCTGGAGCGATCGCTTCTTTGCCTGATCTTGATTTGCAAAAATATCAAGCGCTCGCCTGTGGTTGTGGACTTTCTGTGGAAGCTTTCCCAATTGTGGAACAGGTGCTCAATAGCGATCGCCCTTTGGTTCTTGATGCTGATGGGTTAAATGCTTTAGCGAGTATGGGCAAATCTCAAATCACCCCAAAATTAAATCAGCGCACTAGTGCGCTGATTATGACACCCCATTGGGGTGAGTTCTGTCGCTTATTTCCAGATTTGCGTGAAGTTGAAAGATTAGAAGCTCTGAAAACTGCTGTCAATCAAACACAAGCAACTATTTTGCTTAAGGGTGCAAGAACAGCGATCGCGTTCCCTCATGGCGCAACATCACAGGTATGGATCAATCCAGAAAGTACGCCAGCCTTAGCAAGAGGAGGCAGTGGTGATGTTTTAGCAGGGCTGATCGGCGGGATGTTAGCGCAAGGGCTTACGGCAAAGGATGTTGCGATCGCGGCGACTGTTTGGCATTCTCAAACAGCGATCTGGCTGGCTAGTCAGCGAACGAAAATGGGTGTTGATCCTGTGACTCTTGCTCAAAATTTATTGCCATTTTTATCCACCACACAACTCAAATAAAGTCGGCGCTTTGCACTGCCTTTATTTGAGTTGTGCTTGCAGTAACAAAGTTGCTTCATGGGCAGGAACGGGTCGGCTGAAGAGATAGCCCTGTACGGCATCGCAATCATGCGATCGCAAAAACTCTAATTGCTCTTTGCGCTCTACTCCTTCGGCGATCGCTCTCAGATTGAGATTATGAGCCATGGCAATAATAGCCGATGTAATGGCAGCATCATCTTGATTTTGAGGAGTTTCTCGAATAAAACTAGCATCTATTTTGACCTTGCTAACAGGTAATAATCGCAAATAACTCAACGAAGAATATCCAGTTCCAAAATCATCAATCGATATACTCATGCCTTGAGATTTTAATTGCTTCAACATCGTAATCATAGTATTTTGATCTTGCATCACCAAGCTTTCAGTAATTTCTAATTCTAAATATTGTGGTTCAAGCTCAGTTTCTACAAGAATTTGCATAATGCGATCGCAAAGATCGACCACTTGAAATTGTTTTGCCGAGAAGTTCACAGCCATCCGAATTGGTGGTAATCCTTGAATTTGCCAAGCCCGATTTTGTTTGCAGGCAGTTCGCAGCACCCATTCGCCCAAGCGTATGATCAAGCCATGCTCTTCTGTAGCAGGAATGAATTGATTAGGGGGAACCCATCCGAGTTCAGGATGTAGCCAACGTGCCAAAGCCTCCATACAATCAATTTCGCCAGTAACAAGATTCATTTGTGGTTGATAGAATACCTGAAACTCTGAACGTTCAAGAGCTTGGCGAATCCCATACTCGATCGCCACATATTCCTTAACTTTTGCTCCGATCGCATGGTTGTAGAGTTGATAATGATTACGCCCACGCTCTTTAGCGCGAAACATTGCGGTATCAGCATTTTTCATCAAGGTCTCTTCATCTTGACCATCATTGGGGTAGAGACTTATCCCAATACTAGTACCGATATAAAGCGGCATTTCTTCGACAAAGAAAGGACTTTCAAAGGATTGTAAAATCATTTGGGCAAATTGCTGGATTGACTCCACACTTTGCAATTCAGGCACAAGAATCATAAACTCATCTCCACCCATTCTTGCCAAAAAAGTGTTGTCAAACATGCATTCGGTAAGCCTTTTAGCAACTTCGATCAGCAGGCGATCGCCTGCTGCATGTCCCATAGTATCGTTTACTAACTTAAAGCGATCTAAATCAAGAAACATTACCGCTAGTATCGGAGAAGTGGATTTAATTTCGATGAAACTATTTTGATCAAGATCTATTTCCAGATGATCATGGGCATTTACTAAGGCTGTTGAAAGACGATCTCGAAAGAGAGCGCGATTTGGTAAATTGGTGAGAGAGTCATGAAAAGCAAGATGTTCGATCTCGGCTTTAGCTCGCTTACTTGCCGTAATATCTTCAACCGTTCCCTCAAAATAGAGAATATTCCCAGCCTTATCCCGCACTGCATGAACATTTTCTGAAATCCATATGATTGATTTGTCTCGACGATAAACCTCAGACTCAAAAAACTTAACATCTTCTTGCTCTTCCAAAAGTTTGATTAACTCTAACCGTCGTTGAGGTTCAACATAGAGTTGATGCTCGATATCCGTAAGATTAGCAATCAAGTCTTCTGGAGATGCGTATCCATATATTTCAGCTAGCATTGGATTGGAAATTAAAAATCTTCCATCAACAGTTGACTGGAAAATCCCTTCAATAGCATGTTCAAAAATACCGCGATACCTAGCTTCAGCTTGTTTGAGAGATTCTTCAGCCAGCATTTTTTGAGTAACGTCATTTACCAGAATCAATTCGCATTTTCGATTTTGATAATTCAATGTATGTGCTGAAACATCCACCAAGATATGCGTACCATCTTTTTTGCAATGTCTCCACACTTCAGGCACAGTAAATCCAGTTGATATCTTAGAGATTGCCTCCAAGAGTTTTGGGATATCTTCTGGAGGACGAATGTCTGTCAATGTCATCGATAGAAATTCATCTTCACTATAGCCATAGTGATTGATTGCAGCTTGATTTACCGCTAAAAAACGCAGTGTTTCCAAATCATAGATCCACATAGGATGAGGATTATTCTCGAATAAATAGCGAGTCCGATTTTCAAAATCTTGCTGGTTTTTCGCGGTCTGTTCCCAATCAGTAATATCTTCAAATCGATTCACAAAATGAGGTTCTTTCGAGCCACTAATATCAAGATCTGTACTTTGGAGAACTTGAACAATCTGACCATCTTCTCGGATATATCTCACGTTGACATAACAATGATCGATTTCTTCTGACAGTAATCGCTCTTTGAGAAAATAGTAAGCCGATAAATCATCTGGATGACAAATCTGCTGATACTTAAGCTGGCAAATTTGCTCGGCACTATATCCTAATAAATCACAAAAAGATACGCTAATTCCCCGAATTTGATCATCTAGAGTTGTCTCAAAAATACCAACTGTACTATTCTCAATGCATTTAGCTATTCGCATTAAGTTTTTGAGGCGCTCTTGCTTGAGAATCTCTTGATATATGGGATTAAGATGCTTATATCTTTCAGCCAACTTTTTTACCTTGTCGGTCTTACTATAGCGTTTTTCAGTTTAGTAAGTTATGGACATAACTCACTAAACTGCTGACTTCAATGCTAAACCTATAATTTGTTCATTCGATAATGGCACAGGTAACTGCTGAATCTGAATGCGATCGCTATATGCTTTAAGTTTATTGGCGATTGCTTCAGTGATCCCACCTTCGGTTAAAAAGTACGGCAACACAGTAACTTTATTTGTTCCCTGTGATATTAAATTCTCGATTTGAGTTTCAATTTTTGGCTCTACTCCCCAGTAGGCTGCGATCGCTTGGCTCTGTGTTGCCAAGTCCTCAACCACTTGATTTGCCCCAGCCCGACGACTCCCGTGCGCCATTAAAATGCGTCCTTGCTTTTCTAAGTTTCCTTGTTCAGTATACTTCTCAAAGTGCTGTAATAGTAAACTCGGAATCTGAGAAGCTGTGCCCAAGTGAGGCATTGTCCGAAATATCAACTTATTTGGCAGTAGATCGGGAAAAATTATTTGTAAATTGCTTTGGGCGATCGCAACTTGTTCGGGAATATCATCGCTGACATGAACCCCTGCTAGTAAGAACAAAGGTAGGATCACAATTTTTGAAATACCGACTTGAATTACCTCAGTCGCAAATTTTTCTAATTGCTGCGATAGACTAAGTTCCTGCCCTTCCAGACACCCGCCGCTAATATAGAGATCACTTTGCGATCTCGCTACTGTAACTAAGTTTTGCAATGTTATCCATGAACGGAGATCGCTACTGCCATGGGTTACTAAAAAAAGGGCTGCGGCTTTCATCGCATCATACTCAGTATAATTGTAGTAATAATTATACTGAGTAACTCATATCGAAACTATTTACGGAAAAACTCAAGGACTGAAGGCTCATCAATTAAAGCAACTAGATCGGCTATATCGATCGCGCTTACCTCAAGATAGCCTTGTCACACCCGAATTGGCTCAACGCCTTGCCGCAGTCAGTGCTGAGCTAAAGGAATCTATCTGCATTTATGTCAATCGACGCGGACAGGTGATCCGTGTTGCGATCGGTACACCAAATCAAACTAAGATCCCACCTTTGGAATTACCACGCTATGGTAGCGATCGCCTCAGTGGATTACGCTGTATTTGTGCAAGTCCCGATGCGGAGTATCCCAATCCCACCGACTTAACGGCAATGTTGATGCAACGCCTTGATGCGTTGGTAATTTTGTCCGTAAATCTTAAAGGTCATACTGAACGTGGCTATTTGGCACATTTATTGCCAGCTACCGATACAGAATTACCAGAGCAACAGAATGCTTGGCGCGTGTCCAAACTAATGGCGGTGGAGGCGATGTCTAAGCAAGATTTCTTAGAATTAGTAGAAGGTCTAGAAGAAGAATTTAGCCGTAATTTTGCTGGACTTGCTACTGACGATAATCAAGATCGGGTGATGCTCGTGGGATTGATGCTTCAAAAAGAAAAATCCGACTCCATGCCCTTTACAATGATCGAACTCGGTCATTTGGTGGAAAGTGCAGGCGGCAAAGTGTTAGATGCTCTTTGGCAAAAACGCGAACGACCTCATCCTCAGACCGTTCTCGGTGAAGGCAAAGTATTAGAACTAGCGATCGCTGCACAAACTAAAGGTGCAAATCTCGTGGTATTTGATCGCGAACTTACGGCTTCCCAAACTCGTAATATTGAAAGAATGATCGGCTTACGAGTTAGCGATCGCACGGAAGTAATTCTCGATATTTTTGCCCAACGTGCCCAGTCGTCGGAAGGGAAGTTACAAGTTGAGCTAGCTCAACTCGAATACCGTTTACCGCGATTAGCTGGTCATGGACAAGCTCTATCTAGACTTGGCGGCGGTATTGGGACACGCGGACCAGGTGAAACAAAACTAGAAACTGATCGCCGTGTGATTCAGAAGCGAATCACGTTCCTTCAGCAACAAGTTAATCACTTGCAAGCACAGCGATCGCGCATTCGGCAAAAGCGTGTTGATCAAGAGGTTCCTACGGTTGCGATCGTTGGTTATACCAATGCAGGCAAATCGACTTTGCTGAATGCTATGACTAAAGCTGATGTCTATGCTGCCGACAAGTTATTCGCGACCCTCGATCCCACCACGCGCCGCCTCAGACTCACAGGTGAAGATGATAAAATTCATACGGTTCTACTTACTGACACTGTAGGATTCATCCATGAACTGCCCAAATCTCTTGTTGATGCTTTTCGCGCCACGCTTGAAGAAGTATCTGAAGCTGATGTACTAGTGCATCTAGTTGATGCTTCTCATTCGTCGTGGGAATCGCAACTCAAATCAGTGGATAAAATCCTCAAAGATATGCCGATCGCCGTGGGTCCAATTTTATTGGTTTTTAATAAAATCGATGCAGTTGAAGATCCCAAGGCAATTCTGGAGCAATATCCTGATGCGATCGCGATTTCTGCCCTCAAGCGTCAAGGCTTCGAGCAAATGAGTAAGTCATTGTTAAAGCTGATCGAATATGCGATCGGGGAACTCTAACAGCGGCTGTCTAAGAGGAAATTAATCCGCAACTCTTCTTTGGCGTTTAATTTTTGTCCTAACTTCTCTGACTATGGCTATAAAAGCTTACTAAGCAAGCTTTTAACAAAATAAAGTAGTATGGATATATTATGGCGCGATCGCAATTTCAAAACCTCAAAAACTATCTCCGTCCTTACTGGAGTGACCTAGCCGTTGGCACAATTGCCCTACTAGCGGCAAACTGTCTTGGTACATATATCCCTTGGCTGATTAGATCCGCAGTTGACGATCTTAACAAGATTACATCTGGCGATATTCATACATTGATGCAATATGTGTGGATGATTATCGGCTTGTCTTCACTGATGTGGATCATCCGTATGACCTCCCGCGTCTGGATTTTTGGAATCGGTCGCAAAATTGAGTACAGCCTTAAGCAACAAATTTTTGAACATTTACTCAAATTGCCGCCAAGCTATTTTGCCAACAATTCCGCAGGCGAAACGATTAGCATCGTTACTAGCGATGTGGAGAATATCCGTCGCTTGATGGGATTTGCGCTACTCAGCATTATCAACTCAGTATTTGTGTATAGCCTGACACTACCTGCGATGGTAGCGATCGATCCGATGTTGACTTTGCTATCGGTCTCTGTTTACCCGATTATGCTAGTGATTGTGCAGAGATTTAGCGGTCAATTGCGTGATGAACAGTTGGAAGTTCAAGAAGAATTATCAAATGTAAGTTCGCTCTTGCAAGAAGACCTCAATGGCATGGCATTGATTAAAACATATGCTCAGGAGGACAATGAGCGGGGAGCTTTTGGAAAATTAAATGATCGCTTACTCGATGCCAATCTAAGAATGGCACGTAGCCGTAATATTCTATTTCCACTACTGGGCGGAATTGCTAGTATTAGCTTCCTAGTATTAATTTGGTTTGGCGGCGAAAAGTTAGCTAATCCAGCGAATACGACCTTTAAAATTGGTGATTTGCTGACACTGATTATTTATGTAGAACGATTAATTTTCCCCACTGCGATTTTGGGATTTGTGATGGTCACTTATCAGCGCGGACTAGTCAGCATTAGCCGAATTCAGGGCATTCTCGATATGCCCCCAGCAATTGTTGATAGAGCCGATGCGATCGCACTCACCAAAGATCAAGTTACAGGCAAAATCGAAGCACGCGATCTTACTTTCACCTATGACGGCTCTAGTCAACCTGCTCTTAATCACGTTAGTTTTACAATTTATCCATCTGAAACAGTCGCCATTTTAGGAACTGTTGGTTCTGGTAAATCTACTTTTGCGAGCGCCTTAATGCGTTTAGTGGAAGTTCCATCAGATCAAATTTTTATTGATGGTGTAGACATCACTAAAATGAAGATCTCAGATTTGCGAGAGATTATCTCTTTCGTACCGCAGGATAGTTTCTTGTTTAGTGCGACGATGCGTGACAACATTCGTTACGGCAAACCCCAAGCCTACGATCATGAAGTGGAAAACTTTGCCAATCAAGCCCGCATCGAGCAAGAGATTCTCAAGTTCCCGCAACAATATGACACGCTAGTCGGTGAGCGAGGAATTACTTTGTCAGGTGGACAAAGACAGCGTACAGCCCTCGCTAGAGCCTTACTCGTTGACACCCCAATTTTGGTGTTAGATGATGCGCTCTCAAGTGTGGACAATCAAACTGCTACAGGGATTTTGGGAAATCTTCCTCGGAATAAGACGGTGTTATTTATTACCCATAATCTGTCTGCTGCATCAACTTGCGATCGGATTATCCTGATGGATGCTGGTAAAATCGTCCAAGCTGGCACTCATACTGAGCTACTCGCTGAGTCTCAGCTTTATCAAAAGCTCTGGAATCAGCACAAACTTGAAGTTGCTATCAGATAACATAGCAACTTCAAGTTTGTATTGCTAAACTTAGATTAGACTACCAAAAACTTGATAGCATGATTTACCAAGAGATTTAGCTTGATACATAGCTATATCAGCATCAGCGAGGATATCTTTTGGACTTTGATAGGAATCAATACTAAAAGCCATGCCCATACTCATGGAAATGTTGATCTTGTTGCCATCAAGACAACAAGTTGTAGCCATGGCTGCTTGAATTCTTTCAATCGTAATGATTGCATCTTGCTTTTCCTTAAGATTGTCTAGCAAAACCACAAATTCGTCGCCTCCGAGCCTAACAGCAGTATCACCTGTGCAAGCTGAAACCTTAATTTACATACCGATGCTCAGTCCGACCAAAGCGACAATCATTACCGATATAGTCAATAAAATCGGTGAAGTCGGTTTGCGGGTTGATTGCGATCGCGTTGTTTAATCCACTGTTCAAGGTTGAGCCCTTCAATTTTTTTAGGACTTACGCAAAAACGCCCTGAAAGCCTCATTTTGCTGTAGGGGCAATTCATGAATTGCCCCTACGGCTCGTTCTTTTGCGTAAGTCCTATTTTTGCATGACAATGCCATGCAGCATTGTCCCGTTTTCGAGATTATGATGCACATAGGTCTCAATTTTGAGTATGCCTGCATGTTCTATCTGTCCTAGGAAAAAAGCTTCTTGCTGAAACAGCGACACAGCTTTACTAGCTTCATTCAATTCCTGTTTAAGGACTTTCAATCAATAATCCAGATCCGCATCCTTGACAGGTTGGGTATTTGTCATTATCAGGGTGTTCTGGATTAGGGCAAGTGGGATTAATGCATAGACTCATGGTGTTTTCAAGCGTACCAGTCTAAACTTAACTATATCGCTAGCGCAGTCAATTTATAGCAAACCCATAGAATTAGGGGATGTAAAACATCCCCTAATTCTATGGCTGGGTAAATTTATTTATGATCGAATACATCTCAACACTTTTCATTAACGCGGCAATCTTTGCTTTGTTTAGTCTGGGGCTAAATCTGCAATGGGGATTTGCAGGGTTAGTTAACTTTGGTCATGTGGCGTTTATGACGGTTGGGGCATATACAACGGTGTTGCTCAGTCTCAATGGTGTGCCTTGGTTCCTTGCTTTTCTGATCGCAGCAGCGATCGCAGGGTTGCTGGGCATCATTATCGGCAGCACCGCCTTAAAATTGCGCGAAGACTATCTAGGGATCGTCACCATCGGCATGTCCGAAATGGTGCGTCTGTTCGTAAACAATGAAGAATGGCTGACCAAAGGCACAAGGGGCGTGCAGGATTTCCCGCTGCCATTAGTTAATCTCGTCTCACGGCAATATTATTCTTTTGTGTTAGCAGCGCTGTTATTAGTGGTTGTGGTTGTAGTGTACTGGCGGTTAGAGTGGCTAGTGCGATCGCCTTGGGGACGAGTGCTCAAGGCAATCCGTGAAGATGAGGAAGTTGCCAAGGCACTGGGCAAAAATGTATTTTGGTATAAACTCCAAGCCTTTGCGATCGGTGGTGCAATCGGTGGTTTGGCGGGTGCATTCTACGCTTGGCAATTAACCACAGTGTATCCCGATAATTTTATTCCCCTAATTACGTTCCAAGCATGGACAATTGTTACCATTGGCGGCGCGGGCAATAATCTTGGCGTAATTCTTGGCGCGGTAATTTTTCAGATTTACAATGCTCTTCCTCGATTTCTGCCCGAACAAATTCGCGCTGATGGTGGCAGGTTTGAGGCAATTCAGTTAATGCTGATTGGTGTTACTTTAATTTTGCTAATGGTTTGGCGACCACAGGGAATTTTAGGTAATAAAAAAGAATTAACTTTAAACCGATAAAAAAGAAAGGGCGCTGAGCGCCCTTTCTTTTTTATCGGTTTAATATTTGGGAATCGAAGGATCGATTTGATCGCTCCAAGCATTAATGCCGCCCTGTACATTGATCCCGTCAATGCCAGCTTGCTTGAGAATGCCTAAAGCCTTCATCGATCGCCCACCCATTTTGCAATGGGCGATTAACTTATGCCCATTTAGCAAAGCCTTAACTTTCTCGACACCATTGCCATTTTCAATTTCTGGTAAAGGTACTAGAACTGTGTTGGGAATTTTGCCAATTTCCCACTCGTTGGGATTACGAACATCAATGATCACATAGTCTTCAGCGCCAGCGTCAATGATTGCTTTAAGTTCGGTAACAGTAATTTCGGCGATCGCCTGTTGTGCTTCCATTTCGTTTGCTTGTTGTTGGGGTATACCACAGAACATCTGGTAATCGATTAATTCTTCGATTACAGGACGAACTGGGTTTGGACGGAGCTTTAGCTCGCGGAAGGTCATCTTGAGGGCATCGTAAAGTAACAAACGTCCGCTCAGGGTGTTTCCCTGCCCAAGAATGATTTTGACAGTCTCTGTCGCTTGGATTACACCAATGATTCCAGGCAGAATACCTAAAACGCCACCTTCGGCACAGGAGGGGACTAATCCTGGAGGTGGTGGCTCTGGATAAAGATCGCGATAGTTGGGGCCACCTTCATAATTGAAGACGGTCGCCTGTCCTTCAAATCGGAAAATTGAGCCGTAGACATTAGGCTTATTTAGCAATACACAGGCATCATTGACAAGGTAGCGCGTGGGGAAGTTATCCGTACCATCGACAACGATGTCGTAGGGAGCCATGATCTCCAGAGCATTGGCTGAAGATAAATGGGTGTTATATAGATCAATCTGGCAATAGGGGTTGATTTCTAAGATTCGCGCCTTTGCAGATTCGATCTTCGGTTTACCGACTGAGCTAGTGCTATGAATGACTTGGCGCTGAAGGTTGGATGTGTCCACCACATCGAAGTCCACGATACCAATGCGTCCGACACCTGCGGCAGCGAGATATAACAATAAAGGGGAACCCAAGCCACCCGTGCCGATACAGAGTACGCTGGCAGCCTTGAGTCTTTTTTGTCCCTCTACGCCAACCTCAGGCAAGATTAGATGACGCGAGTAGCGCTCGTAGTCATCTTGGGTGAGTTGAATAGAATTTGGGTCTGGGTTGAGCATGATTAAATGAATCGCACTTTGTTTGCTTAGGCGACCGACAGCACTTTGATTACAAACCCGAATCAATAATTTTTTTTAAAGTGTTGCAAAGCAAAGCTTTCAAAGAATTTATTATGATTCTGGTGATCATAAATTACTGTATAGTGATCGCCTTTGCTGATTTGGCGTGTATTTGTATATCTATTGTAGTTTTCTAGTTTACGCTTTAATGCAATGTTGTATGTTTGTTGCAGTTGGCTTAACTGCCATAACTTCGATCTAAGATTTACAAAAATTTAGATTATTCAAAGTGTGTCTAAATCTACGCAGTACTATGGAGATTATGGAAACCCCTTACATTTACTATATTCCGATCTATCCTGACGATGATAATTGTGAAACCCTAATGCACTTATTTATAGGTCAGCCAGGTTTAGATACCGAGATTTTGAGTTTACTCGAAGCTCTTGATGACCGTGAACATAAAGGTGAAGCAGTAGACTACATTCATGAGCTTGAATCTCAGGTTGGGCTAAAGCGAATTTCAGTTAGATTTTTGCCGCGAAAACGCGATCGCGCTGTTCCAATCATGACTTAAACCAAAAAAGTCGCGCACAGCGCGACTTTTTTGTAAGGGTGGATATCTCCACTTCAGTTAATTTCTGTAAAGTTGACCTAGATTGTAAAATTAGAATAGATGTAAAGAAAGCAGAGCAATAAAATGGCATTTTTTGATTCTGAAATCGTTCAACACGAGGCTCGTAATCTATTTCAAGATTATCAAGCCCTAACTCAGCTTGGCGGTAGTTATGGCAAGTTTGATCGCGAGGGTAAAATTCTCTTTATCGAAAAAATGGAAGAGATGATGGATCGTTATAAGATTTTCATGAAACGGTTTGAGTTGTCCGATGATTTTATGGCGCAGATGACCCTAAAGCAATTGGAAAATCAGTTAGGTAATTTTGGGATCACGCCTCAGCAAATGTTCGAGCAGATGAATATTACGCTTGAAAAAATGAAATCTGAACTTGAACCTCATAATTAGTTAAAAGCTTTTAGCTATTAGCTTTTGAATTGGGGACGAGCTAGGACAATAACTCCTTTTACCTTGATATTATTGGCGGCGAGAGTAGCGATCGCTTCGCGGATGGTTGCGCCAGTCGTATAAATATCATCAAATAGAATTACATCTTGGGGTTTGGATTGCTGGTTTAACGGAACTGTAAAAGCTTTAGACAAATTTTCTTCACGCTCTTGTTTACTCTTGGTTTGCATTTGCGCCTTAGTATCCTTGTCTCGTCGCAATAATTGCGGTCTGCATGGCATTGCTGTCAAATCACAAAAACGACGTGCCATCAGTTCTGCTTGGTTAAATCCTCGCGATTTTAATTTAGTTGCATGAAGGGGAATAGGAATTACGGAAATTTTTTTTAAACTTGGGGTTTTAGTATTTGTCGATCGCTTCCATGTGTCGGCAATTTTTTCAGCGATAGCTTCCAAAATTTCAGGATGATTTTCATATTTGCAAGCCGCGATCGCCCGTTTTAATGCGCCGTCATAAAGGCCCCAACTATAAAGCGGAATCTCTGGTGTAATGGGGTAATCTTTTTGCAAAAAATCTGGTGATTGATAAGCGGCTATTTGGTGATCGCAGTCTTTACATAAAATGCGATCGCTAGGGCGTTTGCACAATGGACAGTTTGCTTGCCAGAGCGAGTTGGTGATGGTGTTAGCTAGGCTATTAAACCATTTCATGTTTCTTTGTGGATTTTAGAAATATTATAGAATAATTGCCAATCAATAAAAATCTACTGAAGTTATGGACTCTGAGAACAATACTAGCGCGATCGAATTGACGATCGCCTTTATCGATCCAGATTTGACAGATACAATGCGTGATGATGAGTTGGTAATGTTGCTAGAGGATCTGAATGCTCTCTCTGATATCGAATCAGTTACTCGCTTGCGCGATCCTAATCCTCCCGATGGCAATAAGAGTGGTGGTGGTTTATTGGATTTGTTAAAGGCTGAGGCTAATCCTGCCAATGCTTTGAAGGTGTTAAAATTTTTGGGCGATCGCCTTGGTAATAAGCCGATCTCGTTAGAGCAAGCAATTCTAAATCAACTTCTCCTAGGCGAGGATAGTTGGCAAAAGCAGCTTTGCCTTGAGGCTCATTGGCGAGAAAACTAATGATAAGTTACAAACTTTCTAGATCGCTAGAAGCTTGAGCGAGCTGATCGATTACACCAAAATCGCCATCAGGCGATCTTACCATCTCCAGAAAAGCCGACAGCAGCAATTCTTCTCTCTGTAGCTTTACTTCTAGCGATTCAGTCATAATAAATTACAAATTTGAGAATCAGTTAACGTTAGCTTTTGTTAGCTCTGCAATTGGCGCGATCGCCTTTAACTTTAACTTAGGGTGGTCAGCTTCCACTTGATTTAAGTTCCATTGGTTCTTAAATAGCAAAACAGGACGATTCCAGTTATCTTTGACCACCATAGTGTTAAACAACCTGCCTACTGCTTCGAGAGCGTCCCAGCCATCATCAACCCATCGTGCTACCGAATAGGGCATTGATTCCAGCATCGTTTCGACATTATATTCACTTTGGAGACGATATTGCGCCACCTCAAACTGTAGCTGTCCGACAGCCGCAAGAATGGGATCGCGCTTGGCTTCATCAACGGAATACATGATTTGAATCGCGCCCTCCTCTTGCAACTCCGATATGCCTTTACGGAACTGCTTGAACTTAGAAGGATTTGGATTGCGAAGAGTACAAAATAGCTCTGGCGAAAAGCAGGGAATCCCAGCATATTGCCGCTTTTTGCCGAGATAAATCGTGTCGCCGATCGCAAACATCCCTGGATTATTTAGCCCAATCACATCGCCAGCATAGGCGACATCGATCGCCTCACGATCTTGACCAAATAACTTTTGAGCATGGGACAAACGAATATTTTTACCGCTACGTAAATGGGTAACACTCATATCTTTCTCGAACTTGCCAGAGCAAACGCGCACAAAGGCAATGCGATCGCGGTGACGAGGGTCCATATTTGCTTGCAGCTTAAATACAAACGCCGAGAAATCCTCATCGGTTGGCGACACTTCACCGCTAGAGCTATCATGAACCGTAGGAGTCAAGCCACATTCAAGGAAAGACTTTAAGAATAGCTCCACCCCAAAATTGGTCATCGCACTACCAAAGAAAATCGGCGTGAGTTTCCCACGATGCAAATCCTGAGTATTCCATTCAGCACCAACAGAATCAAGAACCTCTAAATCCTCTAAAAGCTGATTATAAAGATTTTGACCAATAAATTTAATAGCCTGCGGATCATCAAAAGGATAGATATTTACCTCAGCTTCTCGCTGTCCATGAGCACTGCGCTTAAATAGATGTACCGTTTTGCTAGCGCGATCATACACCCCTTTAAATTGATCACCCGTACCGATCGCCCAATTCATCACATAAGGCGTAATCCCTAATTCTTTCTCGATTTCATCTAATAGTTCCAGTGGCTCACGGGTCGGGCGATCCATCTTATTGATAAACGTAAAAATGGGCAGCGATCGCAACCGACAAACTTCAAACAATTTGCGTGTCTGTGGCTCTAAACCCTTTGCACCATCTACCAACATCACCGCATTATCAGCAGCAGCAAGCGTACGGTAGGTATCTTCACTAAAATCTTTGTGCCCGGGGGTATCCAGCAAATTAATGCAATAGCCCATATAGTCAAATTGCAACACCGTCGAAGTAATCGAAATTCCGCGTTGTTTTTCTAATTCCATCCAGTCAGAAGTAGCATGACGTTGCGCAGCTCTAGCTTTAACCGCACCCGCAAGATGGATCGCACCTCCGTATAGCAATAGTTTTTCGGTTAACGTCGTTTTCCCCGCATCGGGGTGGGAAATGATTGCAAAGGTGCGTCGTCGTTCGACTTCGCGCTCTAACTCTTGCCACAGTTGACTCATGAAAATTTTAACGAACTTTTTTAGATTTATTGGTACTGCATCTATTATGCTTACTTTTTAACGCATTAACGCAAATAATCGAAATGCCAGAAACAATCCATGAAAAATTTGAACTGACGGGCGAATACATAACTTTGTGTAACTTATTAAAAGTTTGTGGGGTAGCGGATACTGGTGGTGCGGCAAAGTTGATGATTATTGACGGCGATGTTGAAGTCGATGGTCAGATGGAATTACGTAAAGGTTGCAAAATTCGCGCAGGTCAAACTGTAAGTGGCTACGGTTTTGTAATCGATGTGGTGATCTAAAAAAAGACCTGCTTCGCATGGTCTTTTTTGGGGATCTATTAAGTCAGCCATTGTGCGAATTGACCACCATTAGCGATCGGGCTAGCATAAACCATATCTGCTTTATATATTGTTGCTCTAAACCTCTGACTACTAGCCTTCTTTCTAATATGTTGCACAATATGCCGCTAATGATTACTTTAGCGGTCTCTATTGGGCTGCAAATTATGGCAATAGTTTTGTGGAGCAGAAATCTATTTGATGGCAATATTAATAGTCAATTAGATCCTAAACTACAATATTTAAGTATGTTGAATATTGACAATATAAACGATCCGATATTGCTAGTGCCGCTAGGTGCAGTCATAATCCTGATTGCTATTGGTCTCACCTTAGTGCGATCGAGCATTGTTTCTTTACAACGCCTAAAAAAATCAAATCAGGAATTAGAATCTCTTGTTCAAGAAAGAAGCTATGAGTTAGATGCATCAAAAGCATCGCTACAAAGAACTAGCTTCATTTTGTCTCGTCGCGAACAGCAACTACGCAAACAGCAAAATGTCTTGTTTGATTTGACCAAAGATAAAGCAATCAATCAAGGTGACTTTATAGTTGCCGTGCAAAATATTACCAGAACAGGCAGCTATGCCTTAAATGTTGAGCGCGTAAGTATTTGGCTCTTCAATAAAAGTAAAACTGTATTGCAATGCCTCGATCTTTATCAAAAAAGTATACATTTACATACCGAAGCTGAAGGTTTAACCGCAGAAGAATATCCTAGCTTTTTTGAGGCTTTATTAAAGAACCGCATCATCGCAGTCGAAGATGTACAAGATGACGATATTTTTCGCGAATTAGTCCCTTCATATTGTAAACCCTTAAATATTGTTTCAGTTCTCCTCTCTAGATTTGAAGTTAGCGGTGAAATCATTGGTATACTTGCTCTTGAACATACAGATATTGAGCATTTATGGCTTGAGGAAGAGGTCAGTTTTGCGAGTTCTCTAGCTGATTTATTGGCTCTAGGAATGGAAGCCCAAGAACGTCGCCGTGCCGAAGAAAGTTTACGGGTTGAGCAGAAGAAGTCAGAACGTCTCTTACTGAATGTTTTACCTCAAGAGATCGCTGAGCGATTGAAAAATGTGCAATCTAAAACAAAGCTACATTTAAAAACTAGTGGCACAATCATTGCGGATTCCTTTGAAGAAGTTACAGTTCTATTTGCCGACATAGTGAACTTTACCGAATATGCTGCTTCCATTTCCGCAAGTGAATTAGTCAATGTTCTGAATGAAATTTTTTCGGAATTCGATCATCTTGTTGAGCAGTATGACTTAGAAAAGATCAAAACCATCGGTGATTCTTATATGGTAGTGGGTGGATTGCCTATACCTAGCAAAGATCATGCAGAGGTGATCGCGGAAATGGCTTTACAAATGCAAACCGTGATTCAAAAATTTAAGCGGACTGATGGCACTAATTTTTCGTTGCGGATTGGGATTCATACTGGACAGGCGATCGCAGGTGTAATTGGCACGAAAAAATTTATTTATGATCTTTGGGGGGATACAGTTAATGTCGCCAGTCGGATGGAGTCCTACGGTGTTGCAGGCTGTACGCAAGTAACTGAAGCAACCTATCAACTTTTAAAAGACAAATATCACCTCGATCAGAGAAGTGCGATTAATATTAAAGGTAAAGGAGAAATGATCACTTATTTACTGAAAGGTCGAAGATAATATAAAATTCAAGAAATATAGTTGTCTGTTGCGAAGGCTTCAACGGTTTTTACTCGGATTTTTAATTATGCTGAAGCATTTCTGGTAATTCTCAATATTGATGATGCGACATGTTTAAAATCCCTTATATAACTAAGCCATTCAAAAATGTTCCCCTTAAAATTGTTTTAATTGTTCCATTTGTGATCCAGATTTGTCTAGCATCAGGAGTAATTGGGCTATTCACTTTTCGCAACGAGCAACAAAAAGTAAGTGCGATCGCCTCCAGCCTAAGTAGTGAAATGGGCGATCGCATTAGTATAGAACTCAATAGTTATTTAAAATTGACACCGAATATCAATCAGGCAAATATCGATATAAGTAAATTTCTTCGAGGTCTAAAATATAGCGAAAAAGGACGAGTTTTTATAATTGAGCGATCGGGCTTGGTAGTTGGGAATTCTGATGCAGAGGAGAACTTTCAGATCGTAAATGGCAAGCCGCAGCGATTAAATATTCTTAATAGTAAAGATCCTCTATCACGATCAACGGCGCAATATTTACTGCAAATGCATGGCAAATTTGAGGCAATTAAAGGAACCGAACATATAGAAGTTGCTTTTGCTGGTGAAGAATATTTTATTCGAGCGCAAAATTGGCGGGACGGTAATGGGCTAGATTGGTTAATAGTGATCGTTGTTCCTACTTCCCAATTTACAGGCTCAATGCAAAATCAAACACAAACGATGATTTTGCTATATTTAGCTGTGTTAGCGATCTCTATTTCAATCGGAATTCTCACTACCAGATTTATTAGCACGCCTCTTCTCAAACTTAGTGAAGCATCGCTAGCGATTACCCATGGAAAGATTGATACTAGAGTTCAAATAGAAGGAACTAGTGAAATTAGAACTCTATCTAAATCCTTTAATACGCTAGCAGAAATGATGGCGAATTCACTTTTGCAACTAGAAAAGTCAAATCAAGAATTAGAATTACGTGTTCAAGAAAGAACCCATGAATTGAATGCCTCAAAATCCTCACTCCAACGCACCAATTTTTTATTGAGTCGCCGCGAGAGTCAGCTTCGGAAACAACAAGATGTTTTATTTGGCTTAACTAAAAATAAATCTATTAACCAAGAAAATTTTATCGATGCCGTCCAAAATATTACTCGCACAGGTAGCCAAACTTTAAATGTTGAGCGAGTTAGCATCTGGCTATTTGATAAAACTAAAACTCTATTACATTGTCTGGATCTATATATTAAGAGTACTAATATTCATACAGAAGCAGATTTTTTGACTTCTCAGAACTATCCCAAATTTTTTGCAGTCCTCCAAGCGAAACATAGCTGGGCTGTTGAAGATATTCAAGAAGAAGAATATTTACAAGAGCTAGTTGATTCCTATTTTAAGCCCGCAGGAACCGTATCTTTATTAATCAAAACCTTTGAAGTTGATGGTCAAGTAACAGGCATAATTGCCTTTGAACATATTGAAGTAGAGCATTTGTGGCTATCCGAGGAGCTGATTTTTGCTAGTTCATTAGCGGATCTTTTATCTTTAGGAATGGAGTCTCAAGAGCGACATCGTGCTGAAGAGAATCTCCGAATCGAGCAGATGAAGTCAGAACGCTTATTGTTCAATGTTTTACCACAAGAGATTGTGGAGCGTTTGAAATTATCGCAGTCAAAAGCTTTAGCCAATAAAATTTCTGAGACATATGCTAACCAAATGCCAGATATATCCTCTGATCCGATGTTAGAAAATCTGACTAATGTTACTAATGGAGCAATTGTCGCCGATGCCTATGATGAAGTTACGGTTTTATTTGCAGATATCGTAAATTTTACTGAGTATGCAGCAGCTATTTCTGCTAGCGACTTGGTAAACTGTCTGAACAATATTTTCTCGGAATTTGATCGTCTTGTCGATTTATATGATCTAGAAAAGATTAAAACCATCGGTGATTCATATATGGCAGTTGGTGGTCTGCCTATACCTAGTAAAGATCATGCGGTGGCGATCGCAGAAATGGCGCTGGAAATGCAAATATCAATTCAAAAATTTAAACGCTTGGATGGCAGCCCCTTTTCATTACGAATTGGCATTCATACTGGACAGGCGATCGCAGGAGTAATCGGCACGAAGAAATTTATTTATGATCTATGGGGAGATACTGTTAACGTAGCAAGTCGGATGGAGTCCCATGGCGTTGATGGCTGCATTCAAGTAACTGAAGCGACTTATCAGATCTTAAAAAACAAATATCGACTTGAACAGAGAAATGCTATTAATATCAAAGGCAAAGGAGAAATGATCACATACCTACTCCAAGATCGGCTTGAGGCATAAAAAACTAGTGAAACTGGTTATAAATGATGTTGAAAATTTCATATACACCTAAGTCATTTAAAAATAGAGAGCGTAGAGTATTTTGAGTAAAGTATGGGTAGTGTTTCAGATTTGTTGGAAAGCATGATGGGATTGGATAGAAAATTCGTATCTATTGATAAATAGCCCAATGACAATATCGTGCATCAAAATAGATTTAGAAAAGCAAATAGTCTTTCTGGCTAAACGCTTAATCCG
>Ga0315907_10002635_pt1 | contig 22246 bp, 15 predicted proteins | sample LakEriMetagenome_3_FD_203525 | JGI IMG/M metagenome (GOLD analysis project Ga0315907, IMG submission 203525) | Freshwater fungal communities from buoy surface, Lake Erie, Ohio, United States - Buoy 12 MA123 | ecosystem: Environmental > Aquatic > Freshwater > Lake > Lake biofilm | place: USA...
TTCCAAAAGGAATTTTCCTGCAACACCCTCACATGTGCGATGGCATTACTTTGTTGAATTAATTGCTCCATGGGTAGCTTTGCCATGTTGCAGTGAATGTCTTGCGCAATGGCGCTGCTCTGCAAGAGCAAATAGACGAAAAAGGTGATTAAGGTTGAGAATTTCATAGGTGTGAATTTTGGGTCAAACCTATTTCTTTTGACAAGGGTGGTTCAATAGCTAATGGTTGCTATATTATGTTCATCCAACATGATAGGATGAACACTTCACTCACTAAGATTTGCTATAGAGTAAAAAGAGACTTAGAAATATCCTTCGCGCTTTCGATCTTCCATGGATGTCTCGCTGCGCTTATCATCTGCACGCAGACCGCGCTCCGTGGTACGCATAGTGCTTATCTCATCCACAATGGCGTCAAGCGTTTCAGCATTCGATTCGATACCCCCTGTAATGGTAATATCACCTAAAGTGCGAAAGCGTATACGCCTAACAACAGGCACTTCATGTTCATCGAGGTGAATGAACTCCGAAACCGGAATCCAACTGTGATCGCGATAAATAACCTCCCGATCATGCGCGAAGTACAAGGAAGGAATCTCGATGCTTTCGCGTCGTATATAATTCCACACATCCAATTCAGTCCAGTTCGAAATTGGGAAAACCCTAAAATGTTCTCCCTCGAAATGACGACTATTAAACAAATTCCATAATTCCGGACGTTGATGTTTGGGATCCCATTGACCGAATTCATCGCGGTGTGAGAAGAACCGTTCCTTGGCACGTGCTTTCTCTTCATCTCGCCGGCCACCGCCAATGGCACAATCAATTTTGCGATGCTGAATGGTATCCAATAGCGTTGTTGTTTGAAGCACGTTGCGCGAGGCTCTATGGCCCTGCTCTTCTTTTACTCGACCTTCATCAATGGATTGCTGAACGGAGCCAACTATCAACTCCAAGCCCAAGGATTGAACAAGATCATCGCGAAACTTCATCGTCTCGGGAAAATTATGCCCCGTGTCAATGTGCATCAAAGGGAATGGAATGCGCCCCGGATAAAATGCCTTTCGCGCAAGATGGGTGACCACTATCGAGTCTTTGCCTCCGGAAAACAAGATGACGGGATGTTCAAACTGCGCAAAAACTTCGCGCAATACGAAAACAGCTTCTGCCTCCAATTCATCCAAATGATTCATAACTCGACCATTCATGGCACTAGGACTCCTTTTTTATTCATGGCTAAGATAAGCATCTGCATAGCTGTTGCGATACTTTGTTCATCTGTGTTTATTGCTACATCGGGATTAAGCGGAGCCTCGTACGGTGCGCTGACTCCCGTGAAATCAGAAATTTCACCACGACGTGCTTTTGCGTAAAACCCTTTTAAGTCGCGCTTTTCGCAAACTTCAATTGGAGTGCTCACATGAACTTCCAGAAAATACTTCTCTCCCACTTTCTTGCGAACAGCATCGCGATGAGCGCGCATCGGCGAAACAAACGCAGCAATTACAATCAAGCCGGCATCCAGCATCAGCGCGGCTACCTCACCAACCCTTCGCAGGTTCTCATTTCGATCTTCCTCGGAAAATCCGAGATCTGAATTTAGCCCTGATCGAAGAGCATCGCCATCTAAATGGAACGCATGTATTCCTTTTGTTATGAGTAAGCTTTCCAGCGCATCAGCTAACGTGCTCTTGCCACTTCCCGAAAGCCCGGTAAACCAAATGATCAACCGTGAATGCCCTTTCATAGCAGATCGCATTTGAGCGGTGGTACCATAAGTATGTTCCTGAATATTACTCACGCGCTAACAGACTGTGCTTGTGAATTCCATTTAATGCGATACCATATACGCTCATGCAAATAGTATAAAACCATTTTGGTGATAATCTCGATCCCGCCAAGCTGCAATCCGAGTTTCAAACTGCCACTGATGTACCAACTGAGCATGACTGTGTCGAACGTGCCTAAAATTCTCCAGGTTATCGTCTTTATCACATGCACTGTTTGAATACTCCAACGACCACTAATCTCTGTCTTATGCCACAAGCGGTCATGCAAGTAATACAGAACCAGTTTAGAAAGCATCTCAGAAGCTCCAATGGCCATTCCAAATGTCCAATCTCCGGACAATACCCAACCCCAAATCATGGTATCAACCGATCCGGTTATTCTCCAGCTAACGGCTTTCAAGAGATGTAGTTTGTGGGAAAAGGATTTCACGTTGTAAACATACATAGTTAGCATACAAATTCGGAATAGCGAATTCTAGTGATACGTTGGCCGCATCCTTCAGAAAATCCATTCATACTGAAAGCCCACGCCCCTGGGGGATTCCGGTTTGGCCGGGCGCAACGCAACGAAGCTATTCAACACATTCGTGCAATGCAGCACTAAACGATGGCGCTTATGGGCCTGGATACCCAAACGCAAATCAAGTACCGCAGTTCCCTTCTGATTGGTTTGTCGGAAGTGATCTAAGCCTGGAATAAAAACAGCGAATACGGTATCCACGCGCTCCATAAAGCTATATGCTCGCAAACCGGCTCCGAAGAGTATCCCCGATGAATGCTCGATGTCAACATTGCATTTGCCCATGTGCCGATAGCGATACTTCAGCAAGGGTGAACTCGAGCTTGACTCCACACTTGCAAAGGACTTCACTGCATATTTCACGACATCGACAAATTTTGAAAGTTCCGGATGATTGTCCGCATCGATTGGGCATGCGTACGTATAGCCCGATGCAATGAACAGCTTCCAAGCTCCCATCGATCCTTCTGCATTGAATGTTATCTCGCTTCCGGCTATGCGCGCATTGGTCACGTTCAAACTTTTAAATCCAAGTCCGAAAAGAGGATCAGTGACCACTCCCCACTGACCAAAGGTAAATTCTGTCATGTTCCTGTAGCGTGTGTAGAAAAGTGCCAAATCAGCGAAGGCCTGCCATTGTTTGAACGTCATTTTTCTCTTTACACCCAACTCATAATTCCAGCCACGTTCCGGTAATAAGCCGGGGTTGGGATAAACGTGTAACACATCGATGTTATACTTTAAAAACCGCTCGATTCCGGAAGGGAAACGGAACCCCTCTCCGTAGGAAGCCCTCAGGGAAGTCTTCGGTGAAAGCATGTAATTCAACCCATACGACTGTACGGGTTTAGCCGGTGTCTCCAACGTATCAATACGGTAATACTCATATCTCCATCCGGCTTGTAGCTCAAGTTTTTTCCACGATCGCTGAAACTGCAAGTAGGTCCCTGCCAAATTCCCCATATGCTTGCCACCCACACTGCCATCGATAAAGATCGTTTGCGAAGCTGTGACACCGGCACTCATAGCGACATCGAATGGCAGATTCCTTTTTAACTGATAATCCCCTATCATGTTGTGAGCGATTGGCTCCATGCGGTCGTTCAGCGGCTGAGAGGTCATGTAATAGCGCACTTTGACCGCATGACGATTTTGATAGCGGTCCGTCCACTTCACCCAGGGGTCCAGCGATGTCCACAAATCATTGGTCACCGGACTCGTATTGGTGCCAAAGGGCAGATAAGCCCCTGTTGTATCGTCGGCCCAGAAAAGAAACAATCCTTGTTTTTTATACAGAAAATTACCGTCAAGACCGACGGAAACTTTTCCTTCACGGAAAAATTTTCTTGTCTTGAAACTAATGCGGGCTCTGCGCTCGCTCTCTCCCGTCAGGAAGCTTCGACTTTCCAAGGCATTGGTCCCAAGTACTACATCCAATCCGGCTTTGGAAGTAAACGCATGTGAAGCGGAAATACTGCTTTGGTATGGGGTGCTTTTACCCCACCATTTTGAGGCCTCGCCGGCCGGCTGAGCATAGACCATATGAAAAGTAGAAGCCTTTGTGCGCGTTTTACCTTCCGGGTAGAGTGTGCGCACCTGAATGACTCCATTCAGTGCAGATGCTCCATAACTTACTGATGACGCTCCCTTGGTAACCTCCACCTGGTCAACCAATTCAAGTGGCACAAAATTCCACTTGATGTCATTCCGATCACTCGTCATGAGTGGCATATCGTCCACTACCAACAACACCCGACTTCCTGCTCCATAGGCGTAACTACTCCCTCCGCGTATAGATGCCTGTCCGTCGAGAATGTTGACACCCGGCAATCGTTCAATAGCATCACTGAGGTTTGGGGTAATCTTTCGGGTTAAATCGGCACCGCGAATCACTTCCATGCTTACAGTCAACTTTTCTATCGGTTTGATGTACTTAGTGCCACTCACCACCATCAAGTTAAGCAGGTTCTCTGCCGGCGATAAGCGCAGCTCGATTGTTTCTTTCGCTTGAACCACCAATTCCTTTTCAAATTTTTCGTAACCAATGAATTCCGAGCGAACACGATGAACACCCCTATCAATGACAAGGCAAAAGTTACCCGCAGAATCTGCTTGTGCAGGGCGATCGTCCACAAAAACAGCCGCAAAAGGAATTGCCTCATCGGTTTGGCTATCCAACACCTCGAAACAAACCTTCACTTGGCTGAAAGTACTTATCGAAAGAAAGCAGAGCAGTAAAACACTGAATTGTCGCAAATGCATTTGGATGTAGGCCGTGATTATGTCGGCCAAAATACTAAAAGGGAACTACTCCATGGGATGACAACAGCTGCAATGCCATAGTTTTTTTTTGGGGGGGGATAATCGTCTGCAAAGCAAGACCGAGATTGTTTGTTCTCAATAACACCCCGCATTTAATAACTAAACAACTTGTTTAGAGAATATCCAATTACATTTGACTTACCTAACACCACATGGAAGGATCTACGTTTTTCCATACTTACTCTCCACCCGTTGAAGCCTCCGTCATTCCTGACGCTCTTCAGCAGTGCCTGCCTTTTTTACTTTCAGAAAAGGAACGCACGCTATTGAAGCTTCAGGAATACAGTCCAGACAAGCAAAAGACAATTTCGTTATTGGATGTCTCTTTCTTTACTGAGACCAGAATGAATGATGTGCGTCGAATCAATAAATTCTTGGAACAAGTAAACGAATCCTTAGAAAAGAATCACTTATTCATTGGTTCGTTTGAAACGTATCGCGCACGCCGACACCGCATAGGCTTCTACAAAGTTCCTGTTTTGAAATATGCCTGGATAGCTTCCGAGTTCATATTCCTTCGCCTTTTCCCGAAGGTTCCGATCTTAAAATCAGTTTACTTCGCAGCCACCGATGGCAAAGGCCGTTTGATGTCCAAGGCAGAAATGCTCGGAAGGCTGGTATGCTGCGGGTTTGAAATCGTAGAACATCATTCCATCAATGGTATCACTTGGTTTGCTGCCCGAAAAGTAAAAGAACCAACGTTTGATAAGAACCCGAGTTATGGCCCTCTCTTCAAAATGCGAAGAATCGGCAAAGGAGGTCGAATCTTCCATGTGCTCAAGTTCCGAACCATGCACCCTTATTCGGAATATTTACATGATTATGTGCTGAAATTAAATGGCTATGCGGAAAGCGGTAAACCTGCAGCTGACTTTAGACTGACGCCTTGGGGTAAATTCATGCGCCGCTATTGGCTCGACGAGCTGCCGCAACTGCTTAATGTGCTCAAAGGTGATATGAAATTGGTTGGCGTTCGCCCGGTAAGTCCTCGCTATTTTGAAGACATCCCTAAACAACTGCAAGAGCTTCGGATAACCCAAAAACCGGGTTGCATACCTCCCTACGTAGCGCTTGACAGGAAGCCTTCGGTAGATGAAGTCTTGAAAGCAGAAGAGGAATACCTGCTTGAAAAAATTCGCAAACCGTTTTTTACCGACATGCGCTATTTCTTCCGCGCCCTCTATAACATTGTGGTGAAGCGTAAGCGCAGCGCATAGGGGTTTATTGCTTAATTTTGAACCATGTACTTCCTTTCAAAGGCTTCCATTTTATGTTGCCTTGCATCCATTGTCTTATGGAGCTGCAACACCAAAAAAGAAATCGTGTACTTCCAAGGGCAACCCACGGAATATGCAGGTAACTCAACATACAACCCCACTATCAAACCCGATGACCTACTTTCGATTTTGGTTATGGCCAATGACGAAAAGTCAGCGCTTCTATTCAATTTACCACAAGCAATCGGCAATAACCTCTACGGCGGCTACGCTCAAGGTGCGCCCACTCCGCCCGGATACCTTGTCAACTCAGATGGTAGCATACAATTCCCCGTTATAGGAAACATACAACTGGCCGGCCTAACGCGCTCCGAAGCCGTAGATATACTGAAAGAAAAATTGTCGTCCTACATCGTTAATCCTACCATCTCCATTCGCATATTGAATTTCAGAGTAACCGTGCTTGGGGAAGTGCGAAACCCCGGAACATTTACAGTTCCCAATGAACGCGTCACCGTATTGGAAGCATTGGGTATTGCCGGTGATTTACTCATTACAGGAGAGCGAGAAAACGTGCTCATCATTCGCGATGAAGACGGCAAAAAAAGAGAATACCGAATCGACCTAACCAATGAAAATCTATTCTCTTCGCCTGTTTACTACCTGAGGCAAAATGATGTCGTTTACGTTGAACCTAATCGTGCTAAAAGAAACTCATCGATAATCAACGCCTCTAATACAGGTATAGTGATTTCCAGCTTATCGCTCATTCTCACTTCACTCATTCTTATTTTCAAGTAATGATATCCGAACAATCGACAGATATGCGCTCCGAAAACTCACCTTCCTTGGGTGAAGTGATTTTTAAATACTTGACCATGTGGCGCTGGTTTTTGGTATCGGTAACGATTGCCTTGGCTTTGGCGTTTGTCTACATCCGATATACCGTTCCACTTTATGAATCAACAGCAACCATTTTAATTAAAAGCGATAAAAACGGAAAATCATCCCTTCGCGATGAACTATCCGCTTTCGAAGACCTCGGTATCCTATCTTCAAACCAAGATCTCGACAACGAAATAGAAATTTTGCGCTCACGCTCGCTTATGATGGAGGTAATCGATGAACTCAATTTGAATGTACGATACTACACTTTTGGTCGTCCTATTATGCATGAGCGGTATACCACTACCCCCATACAACTTCAATTAATCACTCCCGCACTTCCCGATTCATCCAAAGAATTTAAATGGAATCTTCTCCCAATATCTGAATCCGAATATGAATTAACCAACGCAGCGACAGGAGAAACTTCGAAACATCTGTTCGGTGACACCTTGCGTTTCGAATTCGGATATGGTTGCTTCCGCACTACGCGTTTTTTCAACTCAACTCACTGCAACCACAAGTTCATTACCGAAATTGTGTCGCCCGAGAAACTCGCTATCCAATTTTTGGATAACTTAAAAATAACCCCGGTTAATAAAGAAGCAAGCGTTTTAAAACTGGTCTTTCGTGACGGCCTGCACGATCGTGCTTCAGCCATTTTGAATACGCTGATTGCCATTCACAACAAACACGCAATCGATGATAAGAACCAAATCAGTCGCAATACCGCGAATTTCATCAATGACAGGATCCAATTCATTACAAATGAACTCGCCGAAGTTGAGTCAGAAGTTGAAACGTTTAAGAAAGAAAACAAACTCACTGATATAGGTTCTGAGGCCGACTTAATTGTAAGTTCCGGAATCAATGCCGAGCAAGAAATACTGGAGTGCGAAAACGAAATTTCTCTCAATAACTTTCTGCTCGAAGAGATGAACAGCCGCAACACTATTGATGATTTATTGCCGGCCAATCTAGGACTTAAAGATGAGTCCGTGAATTTTATGATATGGGAATACAACAAACTTGTACTAGAACACAATCGCTTAAAATCGTCAGCAGGAGAAAAAAACCCCGCCACCGTAGCGCTTGAGCCCGAACTTAGTAAACTTCGCAGTTCACTCCGCTCTAGCTTCGAGAACACGCTGAAAGCATTGAAAATAAAACTCGATGGCTTGAATAAATATGCGCGCGGTATCAACAGTAAAATACAGGATGTCCCAACATTCGAACGTGCGTTTAGAGACATTCAACGTCAGCAACAAATTAAAGAATCGCTTTACCTGTATCTGCTTCAGAAACGAGAAGAAACGAATATCGCGCTGGCAGTAACCGTTGCTAATGCCAAAGTGATTGATACTGCCTACTCAAATAAAAAGAAAATATCACCGAAAATCACCTTGGTATATGGTGTGAGTTTGTTGCTCGGACTCATTCTTCCGATTGTCATTATTCAAATAATAGAATTGCTCAACACCAAAGTAAAGAGCAAGAGAGACTTAGAAAAGCTTTCTGTACCTTACCTGGGAGAAATACCGGACATGAAGGTTGCGAGCTCGCATCTTGTATACAGCAACACCGACCGCTCCATCAATTCAGAAGCTTTCCGAATGCTACGCACCAACATAGATTATCTATGCACCGGCCTGGCTGATGGTCCGCGAGTGGTCGGTATAACATCTTCCATTGGTAAAGAAGGAAAATCGTTTATGTCTATTAACCTAGCTGAATCGCTGCACTTTGCCGGTAAGCGCACAGTGCTGGTCGGTACCGATTTGCGACATCCGAAACTAGCAAGCTACCTGAAAGTAGAGGACCCGAAAGGATTGAGTTATTACCTCGCCAAACCAACGGCAACTTTACAGGAGATCATTATCAAAAGTGAAAATTCGTTTCACTTCGATTTGATTGCTTCAGGCCCCATACCTCCGAACCCTTCTGAAATGCTCATGAGTGCCCGTTTCAATGAGTTGCTTACAGCACTTCGAAAAAACTACGATTACATCGTCGTGGATACTGCCCCCATTGGCTTGGTTTCAGATGCATATCATATTGCCAATCAGCTCGACTGTTTCGTTTATATCATTAATACCAAACTGATCCGTAAATCACAACTCGAAATAATCGAGTCCATGCATACAGCAGGTCGCCTCCCTCGAATGGGTGTTGTGCTTAACCGATTCAAAGCGATGCGCGGCTATGGATACGGTTACGGATATGGGTATGGATATGGATATGGCAGCGATTACCTTCCTAAAACAGGCAGTAAGGGAAAAGCTTAATAACGATCATCGGTTGCGAAAACCGGCTCTCGCTCAGCCCATGCTCCTGATGTGAAATCAGGTATCTCCATCATAGCTCCATCACGTGCAATTGACATTTCAGAAAGGGGCGTAATGGCATACCACGTTGCCAAATCATACACATCGAGAGCGAATGGCAACTTGTTTTTCACGCACTCAATAAACGAATTGAGAACGAAGAAATCCATTCCGCCATGGCCGGCTGTTTCCGCCTCCTTGGAATAGCGCTTCCATAACGGATGATCGTATTTCTCAATCCACTCCTTAGAGCTTTCCCAGCGATGGCTGTGCTTCATCTCGCGCTCGAAATAAACAAATCCCTGATCAGGATCACCCCAACCGAAATCCTGCCACAAGCCTTGAGTACCTTGAACTCGAAAGCCAAGATTGTAAGGGCGTTGCAATGAGGTGTCATGAGTGAGCAAAATGGTCTCACCATTGGCACATTGAATTTGTGTAGTCACTACATCACCTTGCTTAAAATTGACATGCGCATTGGGATGGTTCGACCCTCCCTTTTCATGTTGAACGATGTAGTTGTTCAACCCGCGGGCTTTGGAAGAAAAAGAGGAAAGTCGCACCAATCGATTTCCGCGATTAATGTTCAACATGGTTGCAACAGGCCCCAAGCCATGCGTGGGATACAATTCACCATTACGGTTCACATAATGGTTGGTGCGCCACTTCGCTTCGCTGTAGCCCTTCTCTCCAAAATCAACACCCGAGTTATAAGCCGATTGTCCGTCATTGAAAAGAACACCTCGTAAGTCATGCTCATAACCTCCTTGTGCGTGAACTACTTCGCCGAACAGGCCGGTGCGCACCATATTCAACACAGCCATTACATCTCTGCGATAGCAAACATTTTCCATCATCATAATGGGCACGCCTGTTTCTTCCTGCGTGCGCACATAATCCCAACACTCTCCCAACGTCATAGCACCGCACACTTCCATACCCACAATTTTTCCCGAACGCATGGCATCACATCCATGACGAGCGTGCCATTCCCATGGAGAAGAGACTATAACAGCGTCGATATCGTCACGTTTCAGCATCTCGCGGTAACCGTAATCTCCATTGCCATACTCTGCCGCGGGCTACTTGCCGTATTTCTTCATCAAGCCCTGCGCATCAGCCATCATGCGAGCATCGGGATCGGCAAAAGCGATAATCTCCACATCGCTGCGTTTGAGTAACTCCTCCAAATGAGACTGCCCTCGAAAACCAACGGCAATCAAACCAAGACGTACCTTTTTATCAACAGCCGAACCGGCTCCTTTCATCATGGATGGCATCAAAACCCCACCGGCCGTGGCAATGGCAGTAGTCTTCATGAAATTTCTTCTGTTCATAGCAACTTGAATTTTGACGCAAAATAGACGTTTCACTCTTTCTTGTATCTGCAAAGACGGAATTACTTTCGAGACACGAATTCACCTGATTAACCTATTCAAAAGATGACGAAGATATTTAGCCTGTTAACCCTATTCTTTGTGTGCTCCCAACTATTCGCACAAGACTTTCAACCCTCCTCCGGATTTATTGTAGCCAAAGAGTTTCGAGTTACTCGCCCCTTACGCGACATCGAAGGGCTTCCCGATAAACCTGAAAAAAAGGAAGCAGAAGAGTCGAAAGACCGCAACAAACGGCAAGCACAATATTTCGAGTTTACCGGTGCAGATGGTGCCCCTTACCATAACGATGAAGCTAGCATGCAGAAAGAAATGGGCACCAAAAACGGGACACAACTGCGCGCCAACTTCGCGGGTCAATCGAGCGGAGGTTCACGCCCATTCGACCCATCGGGTGCGGTTGGTCCTAATCACTACGTTCAAATGATTAACGCTACTACCTTTCGTGTATACAACAAAGAAACAGGTGCCACTATTGGATCCACGCAGTCACTTGGCACTCTCTGGAATCCGGATACCCAAAACAACGGCGACCCGATTGTCATGTACGACAAAGCTGCCGACCGATGGTTTCTGGCGCAATTTGGGTCATTCTTCAACAATGAAATTTACATTGCCATTTCAACAACGGGTGATCCGCTGGGTTCCTATTATACCTACACTTTCGAATCACCATCTTTTCCGGACTATCTGAAATTCAATGTATGGCAAGATGGTTACTATATGACCGCCAACACCAGCACTCAACGTGTCTTTGCTTTCGAACGCGATGCCATGCTCGCAGGTACGCCCGGTGCTCGAAGCGTGTTTACATCCTATAATCCTCCGGATGGCGGAGGATTCTTTGTGCCGGTTACCGGCTGCGCTGCTGATGGTGTATTACCTCCTGCGGGAACACCTTGCCCTATTTTCTCCTATTCCGATAATGGATGGGGAGGCGGTAATCAGGACCGTGTGAACATCTACAACATGACCGTCAACTGGACTCCGAACACACCAACCGCAACCATTGCGGCTGCCAATAACGTGAGCACTGCAGCATTCGACGGATCGTACAACAACAACTGGGATGATGTGGCACAACCGGGTACAACACAAAAACTAGATGGTATTGGAGGTATCTGCATGTACAGAGGTCAATGGAAAACATGGGGAGACTACAATTCTGTTGTTCTGAACTGGGCTGTGAAAATCAACAACAGTCAACGAAGCATCAAGTGGTGCGAATTGCGCCAGGATGTGGCCTCCGGCACATGGTCGATGTATCAGGAAGGCATCTATACACCCGATAGTGATACGCGCTGGATGGGGAGTATCATCATGGACGACAATGGCTCCATCGGACTGAGCTACATGAAAACCAATGCGAGCACGAACTTGTATCCCGGACTTTATTATACGGGCCGTCGCAGCTGCGATCCACTTGGCACGCTGCCTATCACAGAGCAAATAATTGTAGGTGGTACGGGATCTCAAACAGGCACAAACCGCAACGGCGACTATGCGCACGGCTGTCTGGATCCCGATGGAGTTACCATATGGAGCACCAGTGAATATATGGGCGGACAAACCGGATTCAGTGCTGCTCGCACGCGCATCTTCTCTTATCAAATTGAGCCGTGTATTGCCGCAGCTGTCACCATCACACTCGAAGGGGTGACGAACCCAATATGTGCCAATGAATCGTTGGCGTTCATAGCAACTCCTGCTTTCGGAGGAGATTCGCCGCAATACGAATGGTACCTCAACGGAAATCCACTCACTGTGAATGACGACGAACTCGTTTTGGTAACTCCGCAAAATGGTGACGTTGTTACGTGCACCATGATTTCCAACGAGCCGGGGCTGGAAGGTGTTTTGGTAACATCCAATGAAATCACGCTGGAGATTGCTAATGAGCTTACCCCACAAGCTTCTATCGCTTCGGCTCAAGAAATTATTTGCGAAGGTGAAGAAGCCATTTTCATTGCAAGCGGAACAAACATTGGTACCAATCCGACCTACCAGTGGTTCGTGGATGGTCAAGCCGTAGGTTCAAACAATGACAGCCTAAGCTATTCATTCACCTCCACACAGAATGTAACGTGCACCGTAACATCATCGCTCAGCTGCGCATCGCCAACCGAGGCATTAAGCGCCATCTTCGTAGTGACACCGCAGGCCATAGTGACGCCTGAAGTTAGTATTTCTGCCAGCAACGATTCGATTACCGCAGGGCAATCAATCACCTTTACAGCTGCTGCTGTCAACGCCGGTAACTCGCCCACTTTTCAATGGTATATCAACGGGATTGCACTTTCAGGAGCTACTTCTTCCACCTACACGACCAATACAATCGGTAACGGACAAACCATTACGTGCCGCATTGTGGGTCAAGTTCCATGCAGCGCTGTTCAGACCGTTACAAGTAACGGTATCACAATCGTAGTGGAGCAACCTAACTCTATATTAGAGTGGAACTCTGATGCAGAAATGCTCATCTATCCAAATCCTTCCGCAGGTGAGGTAACTTTTAAATCAATCCATGCAGGAAACTATTACATCGTGAACGAAGCAGGGCAGCTCGTTCGGGAAGTACGCCTCAACAACTCCAATAACTTCGAAATCAAGATTAACAATCTCGCAGCAGGCACTTACGTTGTTGCCGGACAAAATGACTTTGGCGTTGTAAAGGAGCGGCTTGTCATTGTGAAATAAGGGCGAAGGGCGAAGGGCGAAGGGCGAAGGACGATGGAAGACATCCATTTTCCTTCGCCCTTCGTCCTTAAAAATGTCCCTCGTTTAAACCAAACTTAAAACCCATGCGCTTGCCTGTGGCCAAATTGGTGCTCGTGGTTACACTTTGAATTTCATCAACCGTTACTTGCTGCAGATTCTCGTAAGGTGGTGCCAATAAATCAAAGTCAAGCGTATACAAAATAGCACTTTCAATTACCTTACTCATCGCTTCTTTGTCCAGTTGGCTATTGATAAAATCGTTGTACAAAAAACCCAACTGACGTTTCCCTTGAACGAAAAAATGATTTTCCTTGTTGACGAAAATTCGGGCAATGAGATAGCCGACATCCGACACGCGTTGGTATTTAAACGAGTCCGCTAGAAAATTATAAATATTGATGATACCGACGTAAGCATTATCGGCATGGTCCTTAACATACCCACTCTTCCAAACTGCGTTAGATTCATCGAGTTGAAAGACGTTTGTATGCATGTAAAATACCAGCACATCACCGGCAATTTTAATCTCAGCCTGAAAGTCACCTCTGTCGCGGTAATGAAAGTCAACCCGCTCATCCGACTTACCATAATTCTTGGAGATGTCCTGAACCGTCTCTGAAAGCACTCCTTTCAATTCCGAAAATATACGCAGCGTATTATGATAGACGTCTTGCTTTAATACAGCCTTTTCGCGCACCAGGCGGTAAAGCGTTTCACGATTCTCGCTCATTTCAAAGAAATTAATCCGTTATTACTAATCACAATAGGTGCTTCAGGAATATCTTCTTGAGTCAACTTCATAATCTCATTCAAGGCACCCTTGGAAGGATCTAAGATAGGACCTCCTTCCCCTACTTGTTGAATAGAAAAAATCTGTCCACTTAAAAAAGAACCATCCTTGTTGACGCTCAACTTTATAATCGGAGCTATTCCTGCCTGCGCTTTCAGATTAAATCTGCCATACGTAGCGAAGTTGCCCATGCTGTATGCAATAAAACGACCTTTGTACAGATCGATAGCACGTGTTACATGGGGTCCATGGCCAAACACCACATCAGCCCCTGCGTCAATGACATCACGGGAAAATTGGTATGGATTTCCTCTGTTTTCTCCCAAGTACATTTCGGTTTTCCGTGTAATATGAACGTTGGCAGCACCTTCTGCACCTCCATGAAATGAGACAATCACTACATCAGTAATCGAATCGAGATGCTGCACAATTCGAACCGCATTCTTCGTGTCGTTGATGCTGATCGTACCATTGTTTGGTGCAAACGCACAAAATCCATACTTCACACCATCTTGCTCAAAAACAGTGTATGGACAATCGGTAAGGCCTGCGAACGAAATGCCCTTTTCCTTCAGCAATTTCATCGTATTGGACTTCCCGGCTGAACCAAAATCTCCGCTATGATTATTGGCAAGACTGAGCACATCAAAGCCGGCGTCCACAAAATGATTTACGTAACTATCCGGACTTTTAAATGCATAACACACCGCAGGGTCGTTGCAAGACTTCACCGTGCCTTCGCCTGAAAGTATTGTGCCTTCCAAATTACCAAATGTGATATCTGCCGATTCCAGGATGGATTTTACAGGCGACAATAAGTCACGCCCTTCATTGGGTGGCAAATAGGATGTAGAGGGATAGTGAGTTCCGAGCATCATATCACCCACACCTATGATGGATATGGTATCTGCATCGGCGGAACTCTCCGGAAATGTTTTCCCGATAAGGTCCGTTTTCAATGAAACCCCTTTTATGCGCCCGGCAAACAGAAAACGTCGGTTGTAATAGTCCAAACCCGGATAGTGCTCCACCAAAATGCCGCGATTGCAGCTGTGCATTATCTGAACGCCATTCTCCTGGACCTCCACCACAAGCGCAACATGGCCAACAGCCTTGCTGTTAGTATCGCGCCCTTTGAAAAACAGGATATCGCCCTTCTCCACTCGGCTAAAATCAATTTTATCCACAGAGCCCTCCATCGCGTCAGCACTTTTGGGCAGGCTAACTCCAAACTTTGAATAGATGTAAGAAATAAAACCACTGCAGTCTAAACTCCAGGGCGCATCTCCCTGATAACGATAGGGCTTACCCAAATAGGTTGAACCAAACTCTATAACAGAATCAACGGAAATACTATCACTCTTGACGAAACCCTCGTCATCCGCATGCAGGCGCAACTCCTGGACCATAGCAGATCTGCTTGCGCCCACTAAAAAAAGCACGACCATTACAAGCGTAATAGCTAAGAATTTGAATTTCATGTTAGGTATTTAGAGGCTGCAAAAATAAGCTAAGCCTAACAGACATCAGTTCGCGTCGAGACATATGACATTTAAGCTACATTGCCCGCTTTAAAAATTCACTTTTGATTTCATTCTTTACTTCCAAAATCAATACGCTGGGAATACTCCCGGGTGACGAAGGTATCGAAGCTAATAAAAAGCGATTTGTGGTCTACGAATCCATCCTAATGAGCTTAGGTGGCATTCTGTGGGGCGTAATTTGCTTGGCGCTGCATCGCTATGAACAGTCTATCATTCCTTTTGCATACGTAATTCTGTCTGCCATCAACATTGCTTTTTTTGCGCGTTACAAATGGTTTGCATTTACTCAAGGATTTCAAACGGGTATTAGTCTGCTTCTCCCCTTTTTATTTCAATGGCATTTGGGGGGATTCTATGCTTCGGGAGGAGTCATGCTGTGGGCTTTGCTTTCACTGGCAGCATCATTGAGCTACTCCAACACACGAGCGTCCATCATTTGGCTCATTACCTACGTTCTATTGACCGCGTTTTCGGGAATATATGACCCCGTTTTTGCGTCCTGGTTTCCTTCCAACTATGACATGGACCTCTCCATAGGTCTCATCTCCATGAATATTGCCGTTGTCTCCTCGCTCATTTTCGTTTTGGTAATTTTCTACGTCAACGAAAACACCAACTCGTATGCAAAAGTGAAAGACGCTCAGCAAATGCTCATTCAATCTGAAAAACTTGCTGCTCTTGGCCAACTTTCCGCAGGAATCGCCCATGAAATCAATACTCCTCTTGGAGCAATTAAAGCCATAGCTCAAGAATCACAAGCAATGGGTAAAACGCTTGTCCACAATCTCCTGGAATTATACCGCACACTTTCGCCCAAAGAGATTCTATTGCTAATTGAATTCATCGAAAGTCATAAAGTCAAAAATGAGTTTCTAACCACTCGCGAAGAACGGCCCTTGCGCATGATGCTTCAAAAAGAATTAGAAGCGCTCGGCATCGAACAAGCCTCCCTACTAGCTAATAAGCTCTGTCAGATTAACATTTACACCATTGACTCCAATTTCGCAGCACTCGTTGGACCAAAATTCCCGCTTATCGTCGACACATTGAATGTGCTGTTTCTCGAACAAAAAAATAATCATACCACACTCACTTCCGTTGAAAAAGCATCACGCATTGTTAAGGCTCTGAAAATGTACTTGCACTCATCGGATTCAAATGAACCTGAGAAGTTCAATCTGCGTGAATCCCTTGATACGGTTCTGACCATTTATCACAACCAAATTAAACACGGTATTCGTGTAGCCATTGATGTTGCGGAAGATATTGAGCTCAATGGTTACTCGGAAGAAATCGGACAGGTTTGGACTAACTTAATTGTGAATGCCTGCCAAGCAATGAACTTCGCGGGAACACTGGTGATTAAGGCCAGTATGAAAAACACAAATGCCCACATCACCATCAGCGATACCGGCTGCGGAATTCCGACTGAAATAGGCGACCGCATTTTCGATGCCTTTTATTCTACTAAAAAAATCGGTGAAGGATCCGGACTAGGACTCGACATTGTGAAGAATATCGTGCTTAAACACAACGGGAAAATCTATTTTGAAAGCAAAGTTGGCCTTGGAACTACCTTCCATGTAGAACTACCTAAATAGGCAGATACTCCTAATTAATACTACTCACTACCCCATATGCAACAGGCAATAATTTGTGTCGATGATGAGCGTTCCATTTTGACTGCTCTTCAGCAACAAATCATGCGTGCTTTTTCCGACACTTACACCTTGGAATTCGCTGAAAGCGGAACAGAAGCGCTGGAAATAATCGAAGAATTTGTCAACCAAAACATTCGAATTGCTGCCATCATTACCGACGAGATGATGCCTGGTATGAAGGGACACGAACTCATTGAACGCGTAGCGACGATTTCACCCGATACCCCCTGCATACTTCTCACCGGCTATGCCCAATCTGAAATCATGAATCATGTCACGGGCAATAACATGGCGCACTGTGTAAGCAAACCCTGGGACTCCGAAGAACTTATCGCGCTCGTGCAGCAAAGCATTAACCGAGCTATGCTCGGACAATAGTCCTAGACATTCCTCCCTGGAGAACTATCCTGCCGTTACCACTCAATCTTTACTAAAACAAGCTTGCCTGCTCACCCGGCGGTTCCGGTTTCGACCTTGGTTTCTTCTCAGGCTTCGGTGGATCAGGTATTGCCCCTGACTTACGTTGCTCTTTGAAACGCGCCATTTCTTCTTCCAGCCCTTCAATTTCGAAATCGATGTCATCGGGATTTTGACGGATCGTTTCTTCCAAGTCAAACAACTCTTCGTTGCGGTCAATCTCAATCTTCTCAGGCTGACGCGCGGCAATGAGTTCCTGCAACATGTTCTCGGCTTCGATCTCGCGCTGCGGATCGGCATCGAGCAATTCGATGTTGAGCACAGGATAAGCGGTGAGACGATTACCTATCGCCTTCAATCCTTTCACCGCAATGAACTCGCGCAAATCGATGCTCTCGTCCATCTTGTTTTTCGCCAGTTTGTTGCGCTTGTCGAATCGCACATACACTACCGGGTGATGCAACAGCGAGGCAATGCCCAGCTTAGATTTCGGATGTTCAGAGATGAAAGTGACAGGTCCTTTAGACGCTTCGATTAAGAAGCGCTTCACAAACCACTGGTCTTTTTCACCATCATAATAAACGGCTGTGAGCGGCTTTTCAGTAATCCACTTCTCGAGGATCACGATGTTCTCGTCGAAGTGCGTGGCAAGATCCGGACTAATCAGTTTATAGACACCCGAGCCAAGCACACATAGAATTTTATCTTCTGCGTTGAACTCGCCCATGAAGCGGCCGTGGCCTTCTTCATTGAGACGCATCACGCTCTCATCCAACCAAATTTTACGTGCGCCAAGGGTTGAAATACCGGCTTGCTTCAGCTCCACTTTCTTGACAGGATACTTTGACGCTACGTTTCCGGCGGCATCACGGCCCTTGATAGCGAGCTCTGCAAAGTCGATGTCGTACTTGAGTTTCTTCAAGCGCTCCAACGCACGCAAGTGCATGGTCACCACTTCGGCTTCGCCATTGGGATTGGCAGTAAAGTGCAACACTTCGCTACCCGCAGTCCCTTTGGTAAGGTCGTATTCTTTATCACGCGTGATGGCTGTCACAGCAAAGCGCTTCATCATGGCGCCGCCCTTCTTGCCGTCCGCATAAATCATGTTGTAGATGGTGCGCTTGTCGTCCTTCTTCCATACCGCAGCATGGATGATGTCTTTGCCCACGAAGGCCTTCGACTCTACACGCTTCACCAACATTTTTCCATCGCGACGGAATATAATAATGTCGTCGATGTCGGAACAGTCGCTTACGAATTCACCTTCATCGCGCTTGAGTCCTGTGCCGATAAAGCCTTCCGCGTAGTTCACGTAAAGCTTCGCATTGGCAATGGCCACTTTCGCAGCTTCAACCACATCGAACTGCTTGAGTTCGGTTTTGCGGTCTTTGTCCTTGCCGTATTTGCGCTTCAACTCTTTGAAATATTCAACGCAGGTATCCACCAACTGGTCGAGCTTGAGCTGGACATTCTTGATGTCGCCTTCGAGCTTCTTGATGAGATCATCCGCCTTGAATGCATCGAACTTCGAGATACGCTTGATGCGGATTTCGGTGAGGCGGGTCACGTCGTCGTCGGTCACTTCGCGGAAGAAGTCCTTCACAAACGGCTTGAGGCCTTTGTGAATGGTATCCAGGATTTCCTCCCACGACTCGCACTCTTCAATCTTGCGGTAGATGCGCTTTTCGATGAAAATCTTCTCGAGTGAAGAGAAGAACCATTGCTCATTCAATTCACCGAGCTCAATCTTCAACTCCTGCTCGATGAGGTCTTTCGTATGCTCAGTCGAAATCTTGAGCAACTCATCGACGCCAATGAACAGCGGCTTTTCATCCGAAATCACGCACGAGTTGGGCGAAATGCTCACCTCACAATCGGTAAAGGCATAGAGCGCGTCAATCGTCTTGTCGGGACTGGTGCCCGGCGCGAGATGTATAATAATTTCCACCTTGTCGGTGGTGATGTCTTCGACTTTCTTGATCTTGATTTTGCCCTTGTCGTTGGCCTTCAAGATCGAATCAATCAAGCTAACGGTATTGGTTCCAAACGGAATCTCGGTAATGGTGAGCGTCTTGTCTTTATCGTCTTTTCGAATGCGTGAACGCACGCGAATCTTTCCTCCACGCAAACCACGGTTGTAGTCGGTGCAATCGGCCATACCACCTGTCTGAAAGTCGGGCATCAGGTGGGTGCGCTTGCCGCGCAGCACGTCGATGCTACCGTCGATGAGCTCATTGAAGTTGTGAGGAAGAATCTTACACGCCAAACCAACTGCAATACCTTCCACTCCAAGCGCCAACAGCAACGGGAATTTTACTGGAAGCGTTTCCGGTTCTTTGTTACGACCGTCGTAGCTGCTGAGCCATGTGGTAGTCTTTGGATTGAACACGACCTCTTGCGCAAACTTGTTCAGTCGCACCTCGATGTAACGAGCTGCTGCCGCGCTGTCGCCCGTGAAGATGTTACCCCAGTTACCTTGGGTGTCGAGCAAGAGGTTCTTCTGCCCGATTTGCACGAGCGCATCACCAATCGACGCATCACCGTGCGGGTGATACTTCATGGTGTTACCGATCACGTTGGCCACCTTGTTGAAGCGACCGTCGTCCATCTCCCACAGCGAGTGCAGGATACGGCGTTGCACGGGCTTCAATCCGTCGTGGATATGCGGCACGGCGCGCTCGAGAATCACATAACTGGCGTAATCCAAAAACCAACCTTCATAGAGGTTTTGCACCTGAATCACATTGCCCAGGTTATTGTCTTCAGCTTCTCCGTTGATATTTTCGATGTCTTCTGACATAGTGCTATTGCTTCTTATTCTTCAATCAATTCTTCTTTCGCTGCCGCTATCGGGTTCAATTCATCCTTCTCCACCTTGAGGTTTTTGATGATGAATTCCTGGCGGTCGGGCGTGTTCTTGCCCATGTAAAACTCAAGCATCTCTTTGAGGTGTGAGTCCTTCCCTATCACCACGGGTTCCAAACGAATATCCGGTCCAATGAATGCCTTGAACTCTTCGGGTGAGATTTCTCCCAATCCCTTGAAGCGCGTAATCTCCGGACGTACACCCAGCTTCGCAATGGCAGCCTGACGCTCGGGATCGCTGTAGCAATAGATCGTCTCCTTCTTGTTACGCACGCGGAAGAGCGGCGTTGTGAGCACATACAAGTGTCCGTGCTTCACCAGGTCGGGGAAGAACTGGAGGAAGAACGTGATGAGCAACAAACGAATGTGCATGCCGTCGACGTCGGCATCGGTAGCGATGACGATGCGGTTGTAGCGCAGTTCTTCAAGGCCGTCTTCGATGTTGAGCGCGGCTTGCAAGAGGTTGAACTCTTCGTTTTCATACACCACCTTCTTGGTCATGCCGTAGGTGTTGAGCGGCTTACCACGCAAGCTGAATACGGCTTGTGTGGAGGCATTGCGCGAGATGGTGATGGAACCACTGGCGCTATCACCCTCGGTGATGAAGAGCGTCGTCTCCGGTGCTTCCGGCTTATTATCGTTGAAATGCACCTTGCAATCGCGCAGCTTCTTGTTGTGCAGGTTGGCCTTCTTAGCGCGGTCGCGGGCGAGCTTTTGGATGCCTTGCAGCTCCTTGCGTTCGCGTTCGCTTTGCAAGATTTTCTTTTGAAGCGCTTGAGCCGCGTCGGCGTTTTTGTGCAGGTAGTTGTCGAGTTCCTTCTGGAGGAATTCGAGCACGAACGCCTTCATACTCTTACCACCCGGTTCGATTTCGTTGGAACCGAGTTTGGTCTTGGTTTGCGATTCGAACACCGGCTCCACCACTTTCACGGCCACGGCCGCGGTGACGCTCGAGCGGATATCGACGGCTTCATAGTCTTTGCCGAAGAAGTCGCGGATGACCTTCACATATGCCTCGCGGAATGCAGCCTGGTGCGTACCGCCTTGTGTGGTGTACTGACCGTTGACGAAGCTGTAGTAGTCTTCGCCGTAGCTGTTGGTGTGTGTGATGGCCACTTCGATATCGTCGCCCTTGAGGTGAATGGTAGGATACAACTGATCCTCGCTCATGTTGGCCGCAAGCAGGTCGCGCAGACCGTTTTCACTCTTGAATTTTTGTCCGTTGAAAACGATGGTCAAGCCACTGTTGAGGTAGCAATAGTTCCACAACAGCTTCTCCACGTATTGAGCGCGGAATTGGAAGTTGAGGAAGATGGTGTCGTCTGGAACAAACATCATCGATGTACCATTCTTCGCATCGCTCTTAGCAACCTTATGGTCTTTGGTGATGTTACCCTTGTTGAACTCCGCCACTTTGCTTTCGCCATCGCGCACGCTTTCCACTTTGAAGTAACCGCTGAGTGCGTTCACCGCTTTGGTACCGACCCCGTTCAAACCCACGCTCTTTTTGAAGGCGCGAGAGTCGTACTTACCCCCGGTGTTGATTTTCGACACGCAGTCGATGACCTTTCCGAGCGGGATGCCGCGGCCGTAGTCGCGCACAAATACAGTGTTGTCTTTAATGGTGATGTCGATGGTCTTTCCGTGACCCATTACGTATTCATCGATGGAGTTGTCGATGATCTCTTTCAGCAAGACATAGATCCCATCGTCGTAGGCCGATCCATCGCCGAGCTTCCCGATGTACATACCCGGGCGCAGGCGGATGTGCTCGTGCCATTCGAGCGATTTGATAT
>Ga0315907_10002641_pt1 | contig 22223 bp, 17 predicted proteins | sample LakEriMetagenome_3_FD_203525 | JGI IMG/M metagenome (GOLD analysis project Ga0315907, IMG submission 203525) | Freshwater fungal communities from buoy surface, Lake Erie, Ohio, United States - Buoy 12 MA123 | ecosystem: Environmental > Aquatic > Freshwater > Lake > Lake biofilm | place: USA...
TGTTTTCGCGGTCGCGTACTTCAATGCGCAGTTTGAATTGCCCTGCCGGAACATCGGAAATATCCAGTGTTTGCAATATCGGTACGACATTACCAGCCTTCTCCTTCTTCACTCGCTTACAAAATTCTACAGAATTATCCTTCATGTTCACAATGCAAATCGTTGTAACGAATGGGCTTCCGACACCCCAAACACTATCGGTACGATAGATTTCTGCGTAGTAGATAAGGCTGTTGAGTGATGTTCCGAAATAGCTGCTCACAAAAGGAATCATGTCATACCCCGACTTGCTGAATGCGTTGGCCTCCATCGACTGGCGATAGGCGCTCACCCATTCTATGTCGGAAATAAAAACACCCTTTGCAGGCACGACGACTTCAATTTTTTGCATGAGCGACTCCGCTGCCTTGTGGGGAGCATTCACATCGCGCACTTCTATTTCGAGATCATAGTTACCGGCAGGAATCGCAAAACGTTCAATGGAAAGAAAGTCTGATGGGTCGTTTCCCTTTACCATAGGACCATCGACCTTCACCTTGCGCGCATCCACAATAGATCCGGCCCGCATGAGTATGAGCGTGAGTTCGGCATGCGCTTGCACATAACCAGAATCGAGCAACTGATGCTCAAAAGTAGAAGCATCGAAGGAGGTTACAAACTCTGCATACGGGCCAACACCCGGGGCGAAGAACACCCGATAGTCGAATGTTACACGCAGTGCAGACATCTGTGCACTCGCCACCAGCAAGCACAGCAGTAAAGTCCATTTTCGAAAGGAAAACAACATGTGGTAAAGGTAATTAGCAAAAGCCTTAGGCAAATGATAAACTGCCAAATGAAGCAAAAGACTCGTTGCTTACTTTCGTGGCATACCGAACAGAACATGTCACGCTTCCCGTTTCAATTGACCACCGCTGCCGACTACGACGCGGCCTATCGTTTCAGCACCGAATCGCCCGAAGCTTTTTGGGAAGATGTAGCTTCCCAATACCAATGGCGAAAGCCCTGGCATACCGCCTTGGATTGGAATTTCAGAGATCCCGATGTAAAGTGGTTTTTGGGTGGTGAGATGAACATCACAGAAAACTGCATCGACCGTCATCTGAAAAGTAATGCCGACCAAACAGCTATTATCTGGGAGCCTAACGAACCCCATGAAAAGGCAAAACATATTTCTTATCGTGAGCTTCACGATGAGGTGTGCCGTCTGGCCAACGTACTGACCGAAATGGGGGTGAGTAAAGGCGACCGTGTATGCATCTATATGCCGATGATACCCGAACTTGCATATGCTGTTTTGGCTTGCGCTCGGATGGGCGCCATCCATTCGGTGGTTTTTGCCGGGTTTAGCGCCAACTCGGTTGCCGACCGCATTAACGACAGCAGTTGCAAGGTGGTGATTACTTCTGATGCCATGAGCCGGGGAGCGAAGCAAATTGCGGTGAAAGCCATTGTTGATGAAGCTCTCAAGCAATGCACCTCTATAGAACATGTGCTGGTGGTTAATCAAATGAACTGGGAAGTGCCCATGGCAGAAGGTCGCGATATCGACTATGCAAAAGCACGTGCACATGCCGCGCCGCATTTCGAACCTGTATCGATGCAAAGCGAAGATTCGTTGTTCATCCTATACACCAGCGGAAGCACGGGAAAACCGAAAGGAGTTTTGCACTCGTGTGGCGGTTACATGGTGTATGCCGGCTATACGTTCAGTAATGTGTTTCAATACAAACCCGGAGAGATTCACTGGTGCACGGCTGACATTGGCTGGGTGACCGGGCACAGTTACATCCTTTACGGACCGCTTCTCAACGGGGCAACAACACTCATGTTTGAAGGTATACCGACCTTTCCGGATGCCGGAAGATTTTGGGAGGTAATAGACAAGCACCGTGTGAATATCTTCTACACAGCGCCCACTGCCATTCGCTCATTGATGTCGGCCGGAATTGAGCACGTTCTCCCCTATTCGCTTCAAACGCTGCGTGTATTAGGCTCGGTGGGAGAACCCATTAATGAAGAAGCGTGGCATTGGTATGATACGAACATTGGAAAGAATCGCTGCGCCATTGTCGACACATTCTGGCAAACCGAAACAGGCGGCATCATGCTCACCTCGTGTGCAGGTGTGACAAACTCAAAACCTGCGCTTGCCGGCTTGCCCATGCCCGGAGTACAACCGATACTCGTGGATTCAAACGGCAATGAAATCGAAGGCAACGGCGTGGAAGGACACTTGTGTTTCAAATTCCCGTGGCCTTCTATTTTGCGCAGCACATGGGGTGATCATGAACGATGCAGGCAAACCTATTTCTCGACCTACCCTAACCTCTACTTTACAGGTGATGGCGCGCGCAGAGATGAAGACGGTTTGTATCGCATCATTGGTCGAGTGGATGATGTCATTAATGTAAGCGGACATCGCTTTGGCACTGCAGAAATTGAAAACGCCATCAATCAAAACAAACACGTAGTAGAAAGTGCCGTTGTAGGTTTCCCGCACGACATCAAAGGCCAGGGCATTTATGCTTACGTGATACTCGCCAATGGCAGTGAAGCCAACCAGGACATGCGCGATCGCATAATCGAGACCGTTGCCCATGAAATAGGCCGCATTGCCAAGCCCGACAAGATTCAATTCGTAAGCGGACTTCCCAAGACTCGTTCAGGCAAAATCATGCGTCGCATCTTGCGTAAAGTGGCCGAAGGCGATGTGAGTTCCCTGGGCGATACGACGACCTTGCTCGACCCTGCGGTGGTCGAGGAGATCATTCAAGGGTCAGGAATAAGAGATAAGGGGTAATGGAGTAACTCGCAATTATCACTACTCCCTTTCCACCAAAAACCGATACTGTCTATCGGAAAAAGCAAGTACATACATACCACTTGAGAGGTGTTGAAGGGGGATTTCATTTCTCTCGCAAATCCCACTTGACACTTTGGCACCGTGAGCGTCGATGATGGTATAGGATTGAACTCCTTGTCCCTTGATATAAAGCACATCAGACGTTGGATTGGGATAAATCACCAACTCAGAATTGCCATCTATTGGTAAACCCGCTGTCGCTTCATACATATATCGATTCACAAAACCCTTCGATCCATACTGAATTCCCAACGCTTCATTTTCAACGACAGCAAAACCGCTGCCCGCCATAATAATCCTACCCTCTTCATCCTGCAATATATCGAGCGGACTCTCATCGCCCATCCCTACATCAAACAAGGCCGAGTTTCCTTGCGCTCCAAATGAAGCCAGATTCTCACCGTCAGCTGTGATGATAGAAACACGGGCGTCACGGGCAAAATCGGCATTATTTACACGGGCTGCCACCGCAATATTTCCATCACTTAATACAGTTACGTAACGAAATTCAGCGTCCGTATCATCGCTTAAGTAAACCCCATTTGTACCGAAAGAAAAAATAGGGCTGCCGGTTGATGATAACTTAGCAAGCATTCCTTGCTGAATAAACGTTTGCGGATTGTATCGAGCGCCCGAAACTACGATTATGCCATCATCCTGCACATCGAGTCCGGAAAACGTATTGTAAACACCGGGCTCCAATACATCCAATACGCCACCTGCAGCAAAATCACTTCGCAGCTCTCCATCGGTATCCAATGCATAAATGCGTGCTGCCGAGGTTCCATTACCGGGAGATAGCGACCAATAGCCGGCTACATAGATATTATCTGAAGCATCTAAAGCGACATCATAACAGCGTTCGTCATTTTCGAGATTCCCCAACATAACGAAACCACCGGAACCAAAAGACAAATCCAAGGCACCGTCCGGGCTAAAGCGTATTACAGCCATATTTCCGTAGTACTGATAAACATTATCATCCGGGAAATAAAAACAGGAAACCACGAGTCGATCTTGTGAGTCTATCATTGAGCGGTAATAGCCTGCCCGATGCAACATAAAGGGGGTACTTGAAAATGTATTGTCGATAACCCCATCGGAATTGATTCGAACCAATTGATGACCGTCATAGTTGTTATAGGCCAGGGCCACATACTTGCCATTGCTTTGCTGAGCAATGGTTCCGAAATAAGCAAACTCTTCAAACTGGGGAATTCCCATTAAATCAATATAACCCAGATTTCCAAAAGTCACATCCGGCATACCATCAGCATCCAGGCGAGCCAAGAGCGGATATCGATTTAAGTCGTCCTGCGGTTGCATCCAACCGCTGAGCATCAACTTACCCTCAGAATCGAGTATGCTTTCCGCACAAACCGTTTCATGATTAGGTCGGAAAATATAGTTTCCCTGCAAAGCAAACGATTGATCGAGAGAGCCCGGCTGACTTTGCAACGATGATAGTGCCGCAGCATTGAGAACAAATAGGAGTAAATACTTCTTCATAGCGTGAAATTGGATGTTCAATTCTACGCCAAAATCTACATATGCACCCATCACCAAAATTTGCTATTTTCGGGTATCCCCTTCTCATAATTCAACTGCATCGGGTCAAACTCACGGCAGGCCATGACGAACCAGCAGCATGCAGCCGTTGCGGGTCGCAAATCAACATCATCCCAAAGCAAACCGCCACCATAGCCGGTACCTTGATTGGTGGCATACGGAATACCGATCAACCCGGGCCATTGTTCTTCATTGACTAGGGTCTTCGCGACCTCTTGCAAAATCGTACTCGCTTTGGCTGCATTTCCTGATTTCAGATATGCAATGGCCATTTGCGATGTCCCTTCCAGCCATACGGCATCACGGTCTTCATCAAAACAATAGCCTTCCACTTGTTGCTGGGTGGGAACGTGTGTCTGCGTATTCAAAAAACGATCGGCTTCACCCAACATGCTATCCGGAAAGCCCTCGAAAGTGCAATATCCCCATGAAAAATTATCGAGCGCATAGTAATAGTTGCTACCCGGCCATGACACGAGCAGTTGATCAGTAGCATCCCACCTCTCTTGCTCCAGAAAGGACAAGATACCTTCATGAAAGGCATCAAACCCACGTACCGCATTAAATGCATCAATCATTCCTTCCGTCACTTTTCCAATCACGGCGCCGTTCATATCGGTGCCTCCGTTCACCCCGCCATCTGCATCTTGCTGAGCACGAATCCAGGTTTCCAATGCATCGCGCATTTCCGCAAACTGAAAATCACTCGTTGCATGCTCGTAGTTGTGAATGGCTATGAGCAGCCAGGCATTATCGCCTAACCAACGATTACCCTGCGGTCCGGAGGCACTGCGGAATTGGAAATAACCGCCCGTGCCGGCCAGCATTTCTGAGTTCAAACGAGCATGAAAAAATTGTAGTATTCGCTTGGCTTGTTCATATTGACCGGCACTCACAAAAGCACAAGCCGCAAGCGCATTATCATAAAGCGAAATCAAATTGCTTTGTTGACTTGTTGCCAGTAATCCGCTCTCCAACTGCATACTATCCAGCCACATCAGCACGGTATCCGACCAAATAACAAGGTCGCTATCGATATTACCTGCAGCGTTTATCGGCGGAATCTCGATTTGAGGAATTACATCCGCATCATCGCATGACTTTCGGCATGACTGGCTCATACAAACCAACAACAGAAACGCAACGACCGGCCAATTTCTCATGGCATGCAAGATAAAGATGAATGTTTGATTCATGTTACCATTCATTCGATTCGATTTTCTTACATTTCGCATTTCAAATTCACGCCCAATTCGTTTGTATGAAATCGCCTCAACCGCGCCTGGAAAAACTCGCTGACCGTTTCATCCCGGATGAGGTATATGTTAACGATATAAAAGCCGCACGACTCTATGCTCTTTTGTTGATAGGAATGGGTGTTTTTGGTGCCACACTGTTCTTAATCGATGTAATAATCGGTTTTTGGCCGGTGGCAGCGATGGGTATTTCGTTAGCCATTGGTTGCCCCATTTACCTGCGTATGTTTCGAACCGGGTATGGCATAGCCTCTAAGCTGATTGTCCACTTTCATGTACTGGCTGTAATAATGGGCATCACCGTTATATACACAGAACACATATTCGCGTGGGCTTTTCTCATTCCATTGGCACTTAGTTCCCTTGTCATTTTCAATTCGAACGAGAAAAAATTCGCAAGCATTGTAATCCTCTCCTGCTTCATCAGTTTACCTCTTTATTTGCTGCTTCACGACAACAGTGATCACCAGCAACTTTTAGACAGTAGGGTTCACCTTTATTGGATTATCAATCTTTCAGGCGCTCTGTTATTTAGCCTTTACATCGTATTCACGATCATTCGTCTCAACCGCTCCATTCTGGAAGAGCTTAAATCCAAGAACGAAGAAAACGCACGCCAAAATAAAATCATGCTCGGCAGCATGCGTACACGCGACAAGTTACTGAGCATGATGTCGCACGACATTCGCGGTGATATTGGTAAAACCATTGGCGTAGTTGATGTCATTGAGCAGATGTCACTGAGCCCCAAGGACCAATCAACGCTGCTTCACAACCTAAAAATCGATGCGACCAAAACATTGGAAACGCTCGACAACATGTTGCAATGGACACGCACCCAGCAGGATGAGCTAAATGTCAATTTTGCTCCTTATGAAGTAGACAGACTAATTAGCCTTCAGCTCAGTTCCCATGAATATGCACTGAATGCAAAAAGCCAGTTGGTGCACTTGAACATTCCCGGCAAGTTGGTCATCCATGTCGACCACAATATGATCGACAGTGTTTTCAGGAACCTCATCGGTAATGCGGTCAAATTCACCCCCATTGAAGGAATCATCAGCATCACAGCAAAAAAAGATGACGCTCACATTGAGTTTTCGATACAAGACTCCGGCGTAGGTATGTCACAAGAACAAATAGACAACATTTTGAAAGGAGTGCAATTCACCACCCGCGGAACCAACCGTGAAAAAGGCCGGGGATTTGGAATGGTGCTCGTAACTGAATTTTTAGCAAAGCATAAATCTACCTTGAACATAGAATCCACGGCGGGAAAAGGCACTCGTTTCACTTTCCGACTGCCTATACCACCACAAGCATAACCCATGAAAAAAACAATCCTTCTCGCTGCTACCATTCTTATACTGGCGGCATGTGCTTCGAAAAAAGCGACCCTTGCACTTACTGACTCAGATGGCTCACGAGCGGCAGCGAAATATCCGGGTGCATCATTGCTAACGCTTCAAAAGGGAAAAACCTTATACGAAGAGAACTGCAGCAAATGCCACGGACTAAAAAGCCCAACCGCTTATAACGAAGAAGAATGGATAAAACATGTAAAGCGCATGGCCCCAAAAGCCAAAATCGATAAGCCGACAGAAGATCTCATTCTGCAATACGTGGTAACAATGAGCGGGAATTAATGGAAGAAATCAGCCTTTGTTTGAAGGACGCCAGCCCCTTAAAAACTCTTCTACCTCCATCCGCTTCTTGCCTTCCGGTTGTATAGTTTGTGCACTATAGACGCCATTGGCACATCGAAAATTCAAAAATGTCTTTCCATCCGTTTCAAATGGATTCGATTGCTGTTTTCCCTGTACGGGTTTTCCTCTAAAAATCTTGAAGATTTTACCTTCAAACTCCGTCCATGCTGCAGGATATGGCGATAAGCCACGTACATGATTGTGAACCTCCATGACTGTTTGCGACCAGTCGATTCTGCAATCTTCTTTGAAAATTTTAGGCGCTGAAGGCACCTCTTCGCTTGATGGTATTAATTCGTTTTGTTCGACTGCATGAGTTGTTCCATCGGCGATTGCATCAATTGCATTCACCAAGGCTCGCGCTCCGATGTGCATCATTTCATCATGCAGGTCACCTGCGGTTGCGTCGGGAGCAATAGGCATGCCTTCGCGCGCTATCACCTTGCCGGTATCGATTTCATGCTGTAGGAAAAAGATGGTCACGCCCGTTTCCGTTTCACCATTCATGATGGCGCGATTAATAGGTGCAGCGCCACGATATTTCGGCAACAGCGAACCGTGCAGATTGATGGAACCCATCGGGGGCATATTCCATACCACTTCGGGCAGCATGCGAAACGCTACCACAACAAACAAATCTGCATGCATTGCTTTTAACTCATCGAGAAAAAGTGGATCCTTCAATTTCAGCGGCTGCAAAACAGTTACGTTATGCTGATGCGCCAATGTCTTCACCGGACTCGATTGCAATTGCAACCCACGACCAGCGGGTTTATCAGCTACAGTCACTACTCCCACAACCTGATGCCGACTATGAAACAGAGCCTCCAGCGAAGTAGCTGCAAATTCAGGCGTGCCCATAAAAACAATGCGCAGTGACTTCATGAAGGAGAATTTAAGAGATTTCGAAATAACGAGAATACACTTCGGAAGGCGTTTGCAGTTGTATATAATAGCGACCTGATTTCAATGCAGATATATCCACTTCTATGTTGTTGAATCCTATTTCAAGCGATTGGTCTGCAGGCGTTAATAGCGTTTCTCCTTGAGAGGCATGCACGCTTAACTTTAGCGTCATCGGTTGCTCCAATTCCAAATCCATCTTCAACACACCTCTTGTCACTTCTAGTTTTTCGCTTACTCTAGCATATCGCTTCGACCGTTCCCTTTTTCCCAATACCTTTAACAAACGCTGGTAGAGAACATAGACCAACAGCACAACTGTAAACACTAGCAAAACATCTTTCAACGTATTCATTGCATCCGTAAATTAAAGTGAAATGACTCCTTTGATTCCCCCTACTTTTCTGTAACGATCGAAAATATCGTCCGCGTTCAACATCATTTCTCGAATCGTCACACTCGTAAAATTTCCTTTGGCCGAGAGGCGCTCCTTGATTTCAGCGCTTTCCCCGAAAATCAGTTTCAATTCAGTGATGCGCGCTTGATCACTTGGAAGTATGAATTTGAACATAAAGATGCTCGGCCAAACATGAATCTCATTGAGGCGTGTGCGCAGCCGTTCAATTTGTTCTTCGTCCATCATTTTCAATTATAGTGGCAAAAGTAAACACATCAGAAACTCAAACTCATGCGAAGATTGAGGCGACGACCTGTGAGATAGGTTGGAATACCGTACTGACGACCATTCACGTCTTCTATCCATTGATGGTTAATAATGTTATTCGTTCCCAGCAAATTGAATATTTCAATAGCCACATATCCCTTCTCGAACGTGCGATTAAACCAGTTCTTATTCTTGTTCTTCACTAAAATCAAATCGCGACTAAAGCCAATATCAGCGCGTATGTAACTGCGTGTTCGGCTAACATCCAAGTAACGTTCATTAGATGGTGGTCCGTATGGAACACCCGTCGAAAAGTAGAAGCTCATGAGCACCTTATACCAAGGTTTCTTCTTCATTTCATCCTGAAACAACAAACTGCAACTTACACGCTGATCGTTGGGGCGCGGAATGAAACCCGGCACTTGTTTAATGCTGTCTACCGCCACATTATCGAGCGTAAAACCATTGAATATGGTGTCACCCGCCTGATTCAGATACAGATAATAAAAGTCGTCTGTCAGATCTTCCGCTGTTTTCAAAAATGAAAAACGCGCCCACGATTGCACATCGCGAATGAATTCGCCATTGAGCATAACATCCATTCCATATGCATAACCATTGGAGTTATTGGTAGCGAAATAGCGCAGACGCACATTCTCCACTTCATAAGGAATGAGCTCCCGAAGTTGCTTGTAATACATCTCTGTGTTCAGCTTGAAAGGACGTCCCCAAGCTTGGAAAACATAGTTCGCTCCCACTATGTAGTGAATGCTTTTTTGTGCGCGAATCTCCGGATTCACGGCACCATTCAAAAATCGCATTTCGCGGTAGAATGCCGGTTGCCAGTAATAACCCCACGACGCTGTTAGCACGATGTCTTTGCGAACCGAGTCGCGCTTGCCATCTTCATTGGTTCGATACTGTGTCCAAACCGGAGTGTATGACATGGAAACACGCGGCCCACCCACCACCTGTTCATTGAACGACCAGAAATTCGCGCGCGCTCCGGCATTCAACGTCCAGATAGCGCCGTTCTCTTTCACCCAACGCTTCTCATTTTGCACATATGCTGAATAGCGTTGCGAGGTGACTTCGTTATTGGCGCGAATTCGATTTTTCAGGAAGATGAGCTGATTAGGCTGCGCAGAAGGATCCGTATAACCGAGCGAATCTTGCGGGCGAGGCGAAGCATAACCGGCCGAGTCGATAAGCGACCATTCGCGCAGTTCGTCCAGAACAATCTCATGCTGCATATCAGCTCCCCACGAGAATACATTCTTTCGCGACTCGCGTTCTACAAAACCACGGTGACTTACGTTGAGCACCGTTGCATTCAATTCATTGCGGGCATGATCAAGAAATCCTCCAACCCCACGATTGCGAAGCACTTCACCAAACTCATCACTGCCAAGGTCGCGCTCCAATTCATCGAGTTTGTATGCACCCTGAATATCGAATCGCTCTGTTTCGAACGTATTAAAGGCACTCGCGGTGAACATCAGTTGCGAGGATGGCGATGGGTTATACTTTGCCGACAAGGCACCGAACATGGTTTCGAATCGGGTCTCCTCTTTTCCATCAAAGAAAACCGTTAGGCGCAATGCTTCATTAATCGTTCCGACGTCGGTAGTGCGCGTACTAGGAACAAAGAGGTAACGATTGTTTTGATAGTTCCCCAAAAAGCTGAGCTCAAAAGGGCTGTAACGATCAGGCTTCCAGGTGAGGTAAGATTGAATGTCGTAATAGCGCGGCTGATAATCACCTTGGACATCGAGCGAGTTAAAGACATATGAATTGTCTTTGTATCGAATTCCGGTATTATGAGTAAACTTCTTGTTCTTGGAAATACCCGCAGTGTGCACCGAACCGCCCAGCAGACCAATGGTGAAAGATCCATAAGCACTGTCAGGGCGAGCGTACTGTACATCAAGCACCGAGCTCATCTTGTCGCCATAGCGTGCGGCAAATCCACCGGCACTAAAGCGAATGTTACTTACCATATCGGGGTTTGGGAAACTCAATCCTTCCTGCTCACCCGCACGCACTAAAAAAGGACGGTAGACCTGAATGCCATTTACATAGACCAGGTTTTCATCGAAGCTTCCCCCCCTCACACTGTAACTGCTGCTCAACTCAGAGGCAAAGTTCACGGGCATCTGCAGCAAATACGATTCTATACCCGGATTAATGGTTGGAAGCTTTGTGGGAAGCTTTGTTTCGATAGGCTTCATTCCACCTTCTCTTTCTGCCCGAATAGTAATAACACCGGCCGATGCTGTATTGTCATATACCAAATCAACCGTCTTCACCTCACCTGTCTTCAGGTTAAAAGCGCGTTCCACAGAAGCTGCCCCGATGCCTTTGAATAATAAGAACACCTGCCTCTCTGCAGGCACTTGAATGATGAACTGTCCGATATCGTCTGTGGCTGTGCCATTGGATGTATTGTCCTTCTGCTGAACAATAACACCGGCAGCAGGCAATCCGTCAAGATCACGCAATGTGCCCTTCAGGGTAGCCGATTGTGCCCACAGCATCGCTGGCAATAGACAACTACAGAGTAGGACAAGAATTTTTTGCATGAAGGTCCAAAAATAGAGCGGGTAAGCCTCAACTCATAGCTTTGGCTTTTATTTCATAGCAAAGCGCAAACTCATTCAACAATAACACGATTGTCCCATAAGCGTCGATTGCCCTGGGTGTCGAAGGCTTCAATCACCACTCGATAAATACCAACTTGGGCCTGATCGAACGACGTCTCCGGAAATGACTGTGCCACGGGTGTTCCGGAAAGTGAAATGGGGATTGTATCGCTCACCTGCCCTGAAAATGTGCTGATGTATGTAAATAGCTGAGCAATGCCATCGGGGTCGGTCACCATTCCGGCAAGATACAAGGTATTACCCGGAGACAAGTACACTGTACCCGTGGCATCAGCAGCCGGGGTATTATATCCGGTAATAACCGGTAATTCACTATTCAAGACGTTGAGCAGAATCGTGTAGTCTTTTGAAACATTGCCAACCTGGTCAAGAGCGTTCACAACCAAGTGCCACTGCCCGGCAATGCTATCGGGCACAGGTATTTCCAAATTAAAACTAGCCGAAGTATTATCCGCTTGAAGGACATCCTGTTTCCCCCAATTGCCTGTATTCAGGCGAAACTCACCACCGGCATGACCTTCCCCCTCATGCACGTGCCCATTCTCTGCGTCATGCACTATAACGCGAACTTCATTGAGTCTGTCATTATCCGTAACCTCTACGGCAACTTGAATAATAGAGCCGGCAGCAACTGAATAGACAGTCGAATCGGTTCCGTTCACGCGCACAGAGCTCACAGCGGGTGCAACCACATCAATTTTTGTATCCTTTCGACAGGCTGCAATCAGCAAGCTAAAGCAAGCAACCAGAACTAGTATTTTCTTCATGATTTTGGAAAATTCAAAACTAAGGGATTGCAGCGAGCGTTGTATTTTCGGCACCCATATCCTTACAAACAATGCGTTATTCATTTATTCTCCTGTGCGTTTTGGTGCTGAACTTTACAGCCTCAGCGCAACAAAAACTCACCCTCGAAGAAGCTGTCACAGGCCAGTTTCGTCAATTTGCTCCAACCACCATTCAACAATTGCAATGGGTACCCGGAGCTGATTTATATTCCTATGTTAAAGACGAAACCCTTTGGATAGGAGCCGTCAAGCAAGGCACTCCCGACCGCAAAATACTGGCATTGCCAGAACTCAACACGATGATAGGTAATGGAGACCTCAAGCGCTTGCCATCTATTCAATGGATCAGTATTGAGCGTTTCTTCTTCGAAGAAAAGAACGCCTTTTGGGAAATCGATATGAAGCTGAAAAAAGGACAAAAAGTTTCCTTCTATCCGGCAGAAGGAGCCAACATCGATTTCCACAGTAAATCACGCCGAACGGCCTACACCCGAAATAACAATTTGTACATCACCTTCAATCAGAAAGAAATCGCGGTGACCAATGAACCCGCGCACATGGTATGCGGTCAAAGTATTTCACGCAATGAATACGGAATCAGCAAGGGCACCTTCTGGAGCCCCGATGGTGCTAAACTGGCTTACTACATCAAAAACGAAAGTAACGTAACAGACTACCCACTGGTCGATTTTACTAGTACACCTGCTTCAAGCAAGACCATCAAGTATCCGATGGCCGGCGGCAAAAGTGAAGTCGTTTACGTCGGAGTTTACGATGTAGCTACTTCGCAAACGGTGCGCTTAAAAATGGGACGTGTGCCTGAAAATGACCAGTACTACATGACTAATTTGACTTGGTCGCCCGACGGTAAAACCATTTATATCGCCTGGCTCAATCGGACAACCACCGATATGCGATTCATTTCGTTTGATGCAGCAACAGGAATGGAAACCGCCACCTTGTTTACAGAACATGACGACCGTTGGGTGGAGCCGCAATTCCCTGCCTATTTCATTCCTGAGTCACCGAATCAATTCATTTGGATAAGTCAGCGTGATGGTTTCCATAACCTGTATGTATACGACACCAAGGGCACCCTTCTGAAGCAGTCTAAGGCCAAATTCGACATCACAGAATTTTTGGGCTTCGACTTCAGCGGTAAGCATGCTTTCGTCATGGCCACGGGAAGCAATCCAACTGAAAGCCGCGCCTATAAAGTCAATCTTTCAGATATGACACTCACCGACATGACTCCTATAGCAGGAACGCATGCGGTGAAAGTGAGTGAAAACGGAGTGTATGTAATTGACCAATATTCAAACATCTCGGTGCCCAACACGATCAACCTCAACACAACAGAAGGTCGAATGATACGCAACCTTCACACTGCGGTGGATCCCTATGCCGGCAAATCAATTGGCAAGACGGAGCTATTCACTCTTCCAGGTGCAGATGCCACCGAGTTGTGGTGCCGCCTCATTAAGCCCTCTAACTTCGATGCAACAAAAAAATATCCGGTTGTGGTTTATGTCTATGGCGGACCACACGCGCAGATGAACACCAACAGTTGGTTGGGCGGTGCCTCTTTATGGATGAATCAGCTGGCAGAAGAAGGTTACCTCGTTTTTACACTCGATAATCGGGGATCGGGCAATCGAGGTAAAAATTTCCAGCAGGTTATACACCGCCAACTGGGAACTACGGAAATGCAAGACCAACTCACCGGTGTTGAATGGCTCAAAAAACAGGCGTTCGTGGACGCGAATAGAATGGCAGTGCACGGCTGGAGTTTCGGAGGTTTTATGACTACGACACTCATGCTGAAATCGCCCGAGACCTTTAAAGTCGGAGTTGCCGGTGGCCCTGTCATCGATTGGTCAATGTATGAAGTTATGTATGGTGAACGCTATATGGATACCCCACAGGAAAATCCTCAGGGATATCAGAACTCTAATTTGACCAATCACGTCAAAAATCTAAAAGGAAAGCTGCTCATGATTCACGGCATGGACGATGATGTCGTAGTGATGCAGCACAATGTGAATTTCCTGAAAGCCTGTATTGACAATAAAGTACAGGTAGATTTCTTCGCCTATCCCGGTCATGCACACAATGTGCGCGGCAAGGACCGCGTTCACCTCATTACGAAAATTGTAGATTACATTAAATCAAACCTCTAAAACGATGAAGAAACATATTCTGCATACAACTTCGGTAGCCACTCTGCTCCTGCTTGTGGCCTTTGTATCATCTTGCAAATCCAAAAAATCGAATGTGGATGCCGAAACGAAAGCTGCCATCTCCATGAAGGCTTATCAAATCGAGGTTAAACCGGTGATTCTTGATACAACACGATATGGCAAGGATGCATTCGAAGCGAATAAAGTGCGCATCAGCGGTGACACCTTATTTATCGATGCCGAGTATAGCGGAGGTTGCAAAGAGCACGTTTTCACTGCTCGTCACAACGGCAATTACATGAAGAGCATGCCTCCTCAGCTCAACCTGTACATCGATCATCAGGCCAATGGTGATGGATGTCGCGAACTCATTCGTGAAACGATTGCCTTTGACTTGAAAAACTGCAAAGTAGGGAAAACGGGAACGCTTATTCTTCTGCTCAATGCAGACCGATCGAAAAAAGTCACTTACACGTATTAACGGAATTGGATGTGAATAACTAGGCCCTAAGCAGGGCCTTTTTCCTTTTCTGTTAGAACGATCGCCAATAATTTCGGGGCGGATTATTTGAGCATGACCGACCTGATTGAAAACACACCTTACGGCCTTTACGCTGCCATTCTTTTTGGAATAGCATTAGCCTTGCAACTCTTTCTTCTTTTGTTCCGGTTTTTAAAAACCGGAAACCACGGTGCGCCATCAGCCAAGCGCCACCAAGCTGTATCTGTAGTCATTGCCGCTCGCAACGAAGAGAAAAACCTTCTTGAAAATGTGCCTCACATAATGGCACAAAACCATCCTCAGTTTGAAGTCATTATTGTGAACGACAGCAGCTGGGACGACACGGCCGACGTATTGAAAGCCCTCTCCCTCAGCTACCCGCAATTGCACGTCATTCATATCGATGAAGAAAAGCAGAACATGCAGGGTAAAAAGTTCGCCATTACGCTCGGCATTAAAGCAGCGAAAAATGATCTCATTTTGCTGACCGATGCAGACTGCAAGCCGTCGTCCGAAAATTGGATTACGGAAATGACGAACGGCATGGACGACAGCAAACAACTTGTACTCGGCTTTTCTCCGTATGCCCGATTGGAAGGATGGCTCAATCGCCTTATTCGATTCGACACACTTATGATTGGCTGTCAGTATATAGGATTTGCCCGCAGTGGTTCGCCCTATATGGGTGTTGGCCGCAACATGGCGTATCACAAGGATCTGTTCTTTAAAATTGGCGGTTTTAAGAGCCATTACAGCATTGCCAGCGGCGACGACGATTTGTTCGTTAATCAAGTTGCCACGGGCAAAAACACACTCGTGGTTACTACACCCGAAAGCCAGACGATTTCAGAACCTAAGCAGACGTGGAGTGCCTGGTTCACGCAGAAGCGCAGGCATTTCACCACTGCCGGTCTTTACAAGAGTTCTCATAAACTGATGCTGGCTTGGTGGCCCCTAAGCTTCATCATTTTGCTTGTAACCGGAGCGACGGCAGTGTATTTCCACACATACCCGTTGTTTATAATTGGCGGTCTCGCTGTCCGTTACATGGCGCAAATCGCTATTTTGCACCGAGTTTCGAATAAGCTGGCAGTGAACAGTGATGTTGCCTGGTTATCGCCGGTTCTCGAAATTCAGCTGCATGCAATCAACTTAGGATTGTATTTCATCAACCTGTTGAGTAAACCAAAGAAATGGAACTGATCGAACATCTATCGGAGAAAGGCCAATACGACTACAAACTCGTTCAAAAGGCCCTGCATGAAAAAGACCAGAAGGCCTATGCTGAACTAATGCAGCGCTATCGCGAACCCATCTACTTCATGCTCCTGAAAATGGTGAACGATAAAGATGATGCTGACGATTTAACCATTGAAGCATTTGGCAAGGCGTTCAAGCGTTTGGGCCAATACACCCCGCAATACGCATTTTCGACTTGGCTTTTCAAAATCGCCTCGAATAACTGTATCGACTTCATTCGTCGCAAGAGAATACGGGCTGTCTCCATAGATCAAGGGTACAGTAATGACGACGGTGAGACCATCGAAATCAGCATCAAAGACTCAGTGCTTGATCCGGCAGAGGCGATGCAGAAAGAAGAACGTATTCGGAAAATGCGTGAAATCGTAGACAAGCTGAAGCCACGGTATCGCAAACTCGTTGAAATGCGCTATTTCGATGAAATGGCTTACGAGGAAATAGCGGAAGAACTCGATCTGCCATTAGGAACCGTGAAAGCACAGCTCTTCAGGGCGCGTGAATTTCTTTTCCAAATGATGCAGAACACCAAAGATATTTATTGATTCTACGGTGAACGAAGTACTCGCCTCTTTCCCCGGTTTGTCGGCCAAAGCCAAGTCACAGTTGACTCAGCTGCTCCCTCTCTACGAAGAATGGAATGCGCAGATTAATGTTATTTCTCGGAAAGACCTTGACCAGCTCTATACGCGTCATGTGTTGCACAGCTTGGCTATCCATAAGTTTTTGCAATTCGCACCCGGTTCGCGTGTGTTAGATATTGGCACCGGCGGCGGTTTTCCGGGCATACCGCTGGCGATTCTCCATCCGGATGTCAACTTTGTACTTGTTGATTCCATTGGCAAGAAAATCAAAGTGGTTCAAGAAGTCAGTCAGGCTTTGGGGCTTACTAACATCACGGCCATTCACGAGCGAGCCGAAAAAATAAAAGGACCATTCGACTTTGTGGTGAGCCGCGCCGTAGCCGAGATGAAACTCCTGCTCCAATGGAGCAATGGCAAGATGGCGCGCAAGCAAATAAATGCACTTCCCAACGGTCTCATTTGCTTGAAAGGCGGCGATTTAAAGGAGGAGTTGAAAGGACTTTCCAAAGACATTGAAGTGTACGATTTACAACAGTGGTTTTCAGACCCATTCTTCGAAACGAAGAAGCTCGTGTATGTACCGCTGGTCTAGTGAAGTTAAGATTTAAAGAGTCGCCCGTTAATTTCCTTGATTATCAATACTCAACCGACCGAGGTTGTTCATTAAATTCGCACCGCTTGGTATTTTTTAACCATGCCGAGCAACGTTGCCCTACTCCAAAGGCGACTACCAAGAAGGAACACACACGATGAAACATTTCTACAGGCTTTTCATAGCAGCCCTTTGTCTTTGGGCTTACCGGGCAGAAGCTCAGTTAGCCAACCCGCCTATTTACATTGAAACCATCGTTCACCACAGCGATTACGGAGAGGCCAATCACAACCTGGCGGGCTATGTAACCTACAAGGTTTACGTTCAGTTTGAAAACTCAGAATCATACCTAACCGGTATTTTCGGTGAAGAAAGCCCCCCGGACTGTATTTTCGATAATAACCTTTCAGCTTTTTTCAATTTTGACTGCGGAGTATTTCAACACGAATTTGGATCTGAATTGGGTTATAACCAACCATGTGGATTAATACCCTTCAACGCAACGCTAGCTTACGACTCCTATGTGACCATTGGACAAACATGCAATGATAACGGGGGGTGTGATATCATTAATAGCGTAGACCTTTGTGCCCAGTGGTATATTGATTTCGAGAATTTGGCTACTCCCAGCATTTTCGACGGGGGAAGTTTCTTTTGGGATGACACAGCTATTTTCGGTGCAAGTTGCTACGATGAGTATCCACAATCTCCTACTAATGCAGACGAAAACAACCGAGTTTTCATAGGTCAATTTACCACATGCGGTAATTTGGACGCTTGTCTAAACCTTCAATATGTCGATGAAAACGGAGTAACAGGACTCGAAGAAACAGACGTTTGCTTTAACGTCGTGCACCCCTGTTTAGATCAACCGTTGAGCAATGTGCCAACATTTACAACTCCTTGCTTCGAGGGAGAGTTTGCTACTCTCCAACTAAACTCAGGTGGTAATGGAGCGGTAAATTATACTCTCTACTCTACTGATGGCCTCGAAATAAGCAGCTACAACGACCCTCTTGGTGTATTGGAAATTTTAGATTTAGAGGAAGGCGATTACTACATCATCATGGAAGATGAGGCTGGGTGCCGTGATACTACCGCCAACTTCAATATGACCTTTCCGGCTCCATTCGAATTTACAGCTGCGGTTACGACCGATGAAATTTGCTTTGGACAAAACCAGGGTATTATCGAATTTAGTTGCTCCGGAGGTACTGGTAACATTACCATTTTCGATCAGTTGGGGGATGAGTATTTCTGCAATCAACCGGTCGACGGTCTGACCTGTGGAATATTTACCTACACAGCAGAAGATGAGAACAATTGTATACTCACATCCACCGCCTCTGTGTCTTGTCCGCAGGAAATCCAATTGACACCCTCAACTACCGATATCGTTTGCTTCGGAGACGACGACGGTGTCATTTTCGGAACTGCTTTCGGTGGCTCAGGAGATTTGACCGCTGCACTAGTTTGGAATGGAGACCCCTTGACGGAAGACATCGGCCTGGCCCCTTTCGACATCAACTTCACCGGTCTTGACCAGGGGCAATACATGCTTACATTGACGGACACCAATTTCTGCGCTCTATCTATTGATTTAGAAATTACCGAACCACTCGAGTTCGTTTATGAGTTCTTTATAACGGATGCATCGTGTTTCGGCTTCTGTGATGGTATTGCTGACATTTTGGCTTCCGGCGGAACAGAACCATATAATTTCTCAGCCATTAACGAGCTAGGCAATTCCACGCCTCTGAATGCCCTTTGCGCAGGCGGATACCAAATCGTGATGGAAGATGTCGAAAACTGTATTGTCACAGACAGCATATTCGTAGGTGAGCCATCTGAAATCACCTACATAACAGATACAACAGCCGTGACTTGTTTCGGATCTTGCGACGGTGCTATACAACTCCTGGAAGTGAGCGGGAGCGCCGAAGGTTTCACTTACGAAATAAATCCCAACACCAATACATGTGTGGCCCCGTGCAGTGGTTCCGAAGTAATCTTTACCGATTTATGCTCGGGTGAATACATCGTTACCATCACCTCAGCCAACGGTTGCCAGCAGACGGAAAATCTCTTTGTTGACACTCCTGAAGCTATGGAGTTCGAATACATTGTAGAGAATGTGAGCTGTTTCGAAGCCGGCGACGGATTGATTAACGTATTCAATGTAACCGGCGGAACTGAGCCCTATGTCATTTCGCAGACGGACCTCGATTTTGTTCCCTTCGATAGTGTATACACCTATGACGAACTTGAGCCCGGTAGCTACTACATTACCGTTCAGGACATCAATGAGTGCACTGCTATAAATTATTTCGACATTACAGAACCGGAATTACTGACTATAACCATCGACTCGACAATTTCCTGTTCGTGCGGTGGTGTATGCGATGGTATTGCTCAATTCACGCCTGCAGGAGGAACCCCCAATTATGTTTACCGTCTGGACCTCCTGTCTGACACTTTACCGCAAGGCCCGCCAGCTCCCGCTTTCGGAAACATCAATGGTATCTGCGCCGGGGAATATGAAGTCTTTTTGATTGACGCAAACAACTGCATGGATTCCGCAGAGTTTACCATCATCGAACCTGATCCGCTCACTATTGAAATTCTTCTCGATGCACCTACTTGCACCGGTATGAACGATGGCTCTGCCGAAATAACCGTTGGCGGTGGTACAGGTGAACTTTCACTTTTCATTGATCCGGATACCTACGAAATTGAACCTATCGATTCTGTTACATTCGGCCTGAGTCAATTGGCTGAAGACACGCTTTATCTAGAACTCTCTGATGTGAACGGTTGCCGCATCATGGATACCTTGGGCATTGTGCCCGACATCATCACAGACATGATTCTGAATATGACCTCAACGCCCGAAAGCTGCTGGAATGAACTGGATGGCACCGCTACAGTGGCCGTGCAAAATGGTAATCCTCCGTTCACCTATGAGTGGGACGACAATTTGTTTCAGACTACAGCTACTGCCATGGGTCTGTCGCCCAATGCAGACTATGTGGTGCGTGTAACCGATGATATTGGTTGCAATTTGACAGCATCGGTATTTGTAGAAGCGAACATTGGCTGTTTCTTCATCGCTACAGCTATTACTCCAAACGGTGATGGCGTGAATGACAGTTGGATACTCGGTGGATTTGAATATTACCCTGAATGTAAAATCAATGTATTCAACCGATGGGGACAAACCGTTTTTAGTTCGGTTGGCTATTCAGGTCAATGGGATGGACGTTTCAACGGACAATTGCTCCCTATAGCCGACTACTACTTCACCATTGATTATGCTGAAGACAAGGAAGTGATTATGGGAACGGTAACCATTAAATATTAAACTGAAACCAAACCATGAAAAAGATTATTACCCTTACATTCCTTCTGGTTGGTTTTGCATCGCTTCAAAGCTATGCCCAACAATTGTGGCACCGCACCCAGTTCGCCATCAATCCGTTTTTGGTGAACCCTGCTATTGCCGGAACAGAAAATCAAATTCCCCTCTTCATCTCCTATCGCAACCAGTGGACAGGCTTCAAAGGCGCACCCACCACGATGATAGCCAGCGGACACATGAAAGGTCCACGCAACAGCGGCTTTGGCGCAGTGCTGCAGCGCGACGATGCCGGAGGAGCTATAACCCGCACCGGAGTGGAAGGAGTAGGTGCCTATCACATCGACCTGAACAACTACGATGGTATCAGCTTCGGTTTAGGATTGTCAGCCAATCAATTCAAAGTCGATAATTCAAAACTGGTTGTGGTAGATGAAACTGATATTGCTCTAAATGGCATGTTGCCGGAATCAGCCTTCAACATAGACGCTAACTTCGGCATGGTGGTTTACGGGCAAGATTATTACTTCGGATTCAGCACACCCAACCTACTTCAAACCAAATTGAAAGTGTCTGGTGTAGAAAATGAAAACAACCGCAATACCCGTCATTACCACATTGTTGGTTCTTACCGTTACGACATCACGGAAGACATCGATATTCAGCCCAGTGGTTTAATCAAATTGACGAACAGCACGCCGCCACAAATCGACATGAATGTGCGCGTCGGCTATCAAGGTATGGCATGGAGCAGCATCAACTGGCGTTTAAAAGATGCAATTGCGCTCGGTCTTGGTGGCTTTTATGAAAACTTCCTGTTGGGTTACTCGATAGATTTCACAACGACGAAAGCACGCGTGATGAGTCCGTTCACGCATGAAATAATCATGGGATATGTCATTCCGGGAAAACGCGGAAAATTCAGTGCAGGAGGCGGAAGCAAGAAGAAATCACTCAACAAAAAGCGAATCATTAAGGTTAAGTAACATGCATAAATTCATCCTTCTTTCCACTTGCTTTTTCCTATGGTGCACCGCTATGAATGGGCAATTCAAAGGATTCATTACCGAACAAGTCGAAAACGAAGGAAAAGTTCCCGGCCGAACCTGGAGAGTGTATGCAGAAATGACGCACGTGGGTGATCAGCTATTTGTCGTTTTCGGTGACTCTGTGCACAAGATTGAAATTAAGAGCACCAAACCTTTCTATCAGTCCAAAGCAGGTGGAGCACTCTCAAAAGACAGCAATCGTAAAGAAGCGAGTGAGGACCCAAAACTGAAACATGATTCCTGGATTACCATCGGCGCCGAGGATAACTACAATAACAACATTAATACA
>Ga0315907_10002645_pt1 | contig 22187 bp, 19 predicted proteins | sample LakEriMetagenome_3_FD_203525 | JGI IMG/M metagenome (GOLD analysis project Ga0315907, IMG submission 203525) | Freshwater fungal communities from buoy surface, Lake Erie, Ohio, United States - Buoy 12 MA123 | ecosystem: Environmental > Aquatic > Freshwater > Lake > Lake biofilm | place: USA...
ATTGATAAACGCAAAAACAGGAGATGCCAATCTTACGTTTGAAGAATTAAAAAATAGGCATCAATCAAATCCATTGTTGTACAAAGAACTCGTAGTGACGGCGATGAGTTTGAATCAACAATCATCCCTGATTTTCCATGCAGGTACATTTCCGAAAATGAGAATAGTAGATGCTGTAAGAGCTTCGATGGCCATTCCGTATTATTTCGAGCCAGTGGTGATTGATCAGACTGGAAAAAGAAAACCATTTAAAGAAATGAATAACCATGATCATTTGTGCGTCGATGGCGGATTTATGACCAATTTCCCGATTTACATTTTTGACTTTCCTCCTTTTTGCAATGGAGACTTTCCTGCTGATCATCGCTCTTGCAATGCCGCGACCTTGGGAATGCGAATAGATACCGATACCCAAATAGCCATGGACAAGCATAATCAAGTGTTGGCCCCCATTCACATTGAGGATATGAAAGATTATTCCGTTGCTTTTTACACGGTGATCAAGGAGTCGATGAATCGGAATATGCTAATAGAAGAAGATTGGGAGCGAACAGCCTCAATATCCGATTGCAACATTGGTCCGAAAGTGCGAAAGCTCAAAGAAGAAGAGAAAAAAGTGCTGATTGAAGCGGGAAGGAAAGCAGTGAAAGAGAAACTTGATGAGTTGGATTAATGGCGGTGTTTGCAACAATCCATTTCATGCGTTTCTGCTTTGAGTTGCGGGCTTACGTAGGGAATACCGAGATTGGCTCCTCTAAGAATAAAGAGCAAGGCTAACATCGCGAGTGAAATTTGAATCACGCGGTAACTCTGCCAGCGAAGTTTTGTTTTTATCCAAGATGCGATGCTGCCGATGGCGAGAAGTGCGGGAGAGGTTCCTAGACCGAATAGCCCCATAAACAATGCACTTTTGGCTATGCTTCCCAAAGGCAATGATGCAGATAGTGCTACATAAACTAATCCACAGGGCAAAAGTCCATTGAGCACGCCCAGTAAAAAGAAAGAAAGGTGACTTCTTTTTTCGATGAGATGGGCAAAAGGTTTTTTAATCTTTTGTGTCCATTTCATATTGAGGAAGGTCTTCTTCATGCCCGCTGGCCAGGCAATAAAAAGAAGCATGAGTATGCCACTGGCAACGGCTAGAATTTGCTGAAATCCAAGAGCTTTTAGTGTTTGGCCCATGGCTCCTACAATAGCACCAAGCAGGGCATAGGTGAGTATGCGCCCCAATTGGTTGAGTAGTCGAGTGGAGGTCCAATGTGCATTGGTGGGAAGGGCAAGCATCAGTGGGCCGCACATACCAATGCAGTGCAGACTTCCTGCTAGTCCAAGTACAAGTGCGGCGATGATGAATTCCATTAGGGCACGAATAAGGATTCTTCGGAGTAAAAAGCTTTTCCATTCATGGAATAGCTAATTTGAACGAGGTAGAGACCCGATTTTAATTGTGCGACAGGGAAATGAAAACGAGCCTTATTATCTAAAATCAAAGGCGTTTTTTGATCGAGACTCACATCTGAGGGACGGTAGAAATGGACTTCTCCAGATTCTATTTTTCCGGCACATTCTGGTGCCATTTGCACCGCCACTTGCTGCTCGTCTATTTGAACTGCCATCATTTGTGATAAGGAGCGCGCGTTATGGGTAGCGTCAATTCTTTGTTGATAGGCAACTTCTTGAGCGTAGTAATCCGGTGCGACTAATTCAATTTTTTCACTTCGTGCTTTCAGCACCAGTGTCATGATCATGGCTACAAATCCGATGTAAACCACTACTATTTTCCATCCCCAGTTCATAATGAATTGTTTTAATGGTGAGCTTTACCAGCAGGGCCGATAAAGGTTGTTTTTTCTTCCGTGATCAAATGACCATTGGACCAAATTTGAATTTCTATTTTTTGTTTTTGATTGGCCATATGATCTGCAGGCACAATCACAAACAACTCGCCGTCCAGCAGACTATCTGCCTTTACTTTCCACTCGTGGCCAATGAGTTTTATTTCAATAGTCGGATCTTCGGGTACAATAGAGATGTTCATGTCATCTGTTGTTTTGTTGATCAACTTGATATTGTACAAATTGCTGATTCGTCCGTCTAATTCTGTATTGAATAAAACACCTCGGGTGCGCACCATGGTCACATCTATGTCCGTGCGGGTGGTGAGCAAAAAGCTTTCGAGTGCGATGAGAACGAATAAAATGGCGGTATAGGCGATCATGCGGGGTGTCCAGCGAAGGCGTTTGCCTGTGCGAATGGTAAATTCGGAAGCATAGCGAATTAATCCTTTCGGCTTATTCACTTTTTCCATGATCATGTCGCAGGCGTCGATACAAGCGGTACAGTTGGTGCATTCGAGTTGTGTGCCATGGCGAATATCAATACCCGTAGGACAAACCCGAACACACTCGCTACAATCAATACAGTCCCCGTGTTTGGTGTTGGTGTCTTTGGTGAATTTGCTACGTGGCTCGCCTCGCTTGTGGTCGTATGCCACGACAATAGAATGTTTGTCGAGTAGTACTCCTTGCATGCGGCCGTAGGGACAAACAACTAAGCATGCTTGCTCACGAAACCAAGCAAAGACGAAGAAAAAAACAGCGCTGAAGATCAACATAGCTACGAAACCACCAATGTGTTGAGAGAGCGGTTCTGTCGCTATTTTCAGCACATTGTCGATGCCAATGATGTAAGCTAAGAAGGTGTTCGAGATGAGAAAAGAAAGGAGATAGAAGACGAGCAGTTTTAAGCCGCGTCTTCTTATTTTCTCTGCATTCCAAGTCGAGTTATTGAGCTTGCGTTGGTATTGCGCATCTCCTTCGAAAAAGTATTCAATTTTTCGAAAAACCATTTCCATAAAAATGGTTTGAGGACACACCCAACCGCAGAATACACGCCCGTATACCACGGTGAAGAGAGCGATAAAAACGATAAAGATCAACATCCCCAATACAAAGAGGAAGAAGTCTTGTGGCCAAAAACGAACACCAAATAAAATGAATTTGCGTTCGAGTATGTTGAATAAAAAAACAGGATTGCCGTGGATTTTTATAAAAGGAAGAGAAAAAAGAATGGCCAGAAAAATCCAAGAAACATAAGTGCGTAGATTGTATAGTTTACCGGCTGGTTTTTTTGGGTAAAAAAACACACGGTGTCCTTCTTTGTCAATGTGGCTTACAGAGTCTCTGAACGCTTCGTTATCTTGAATGTCGCTGGCCATTTTCTATTTACTTAATGCTATCTTTCACTGCTGCTGCTGTAGCTGTGCTGTCTGGAAAGGTTGTACCAGTGCTATCGCTAGCCGCTGCTGAGGTGTATAAATTTCCTTCTGGAGCTTTAGCGTTAGCTGGATTAGTGCCTTGCAAGCTCAGAATGTAGCTACTTACTTCGGCAATCTGATTGGGTGAAAGTTCACTTTTCCATGATTTCATACCCGTGCCACTCACACCGTATTTCACCGTATTGAAAAGGTCCTTGATGTCGCCGCCATGCTTCCAAAAGGCGTCTGTGAGGTTTGGACCTACTTTACCTTCACCATTTGGTCCATGGCACGTTACGCACAAACTTTCGAAAGTGGCTTTTCCTTTTCCTAGAGCATCACCGGCGAGGAGTTTTACATTTGTTTCATCCACGAGGTTAGCTGCTTTGGCGCGGTATTCGGCCATTTGTACTTCGGCTTGTGCAAGTTGATCTTGGTATTCGCCCAATTGCAGCGGTGCTGATTTGCTCACATGGAAATAGAATAAATATCCAAGGGCCCACACAATGGTGAAGTAGAAACCATATTTCCACCAGGGAGGAAGGGCATTATCCAATTCATGGATACCATCATAGTTATGATCGGTAAGGATGGCGGCTTCTTTTTCGATGGCCACTGATTGATTGAATTTTTCCCAAAAACTAGGTTTCGCTTTTATCACTTCTGGTGCATATACCTCTTCTTCTTCTTTCACTACAAAGAGGCGAATGAGTCTTACGTAGTAAACCACTACCATGAGCTCGAATATGATTAAAACGAAAAGCGCGTTAATAGCATTACTTCCAAAACCGTGATGTAAAAAAGGCACTTGCTCCTCGGTAGCCTTGCTCGCTGCTGCCGCAAAAGATGTATCGGGTAGTAACAGGCTTCCGGCTACAAGCAAGAGGATGGTCAGAAGTTTACCTCCTTTACCGTACGATTTGGCTACGGAAGAAAATACGCGTTGCAATTGCAAGATGAAAATAAGCAGCACCACTACTACTGCGCACAGTGCATAAAACACTGGATCGGTATAAGGTGAATAGTGCACTGCTTTAGAAGCGGCCGCAGCTTGGCTCCATGCGATTGCCGGACTTACCATCATCAGTGCGGCTATAAACCAGCGTTGAATCTTGGAAAACATATCTTTAAGGTTTAGTGGTCATTAAGTGGTAATTGACTTTGCTCTTGGATGCTTTGTTTGCTTTCGGCGAATGTGCGGTAGAGAACTACTGCAAAAACCGAGAGAAATAACATCATACTGATCATGGGGTATACGCTTACGCCGCTGATCGACTCCAAATAATTGATGAATTTCATAGCTTATTTGTTTTGTGTTACTGCGGCATCTTGCTGTGTGATATCTCTACCCAAACGTTGCAAGTAGGCAATCAAAGCAATGATCTCGTGATCTTTTTGCAAACCTTCTTCACCGGTCAACAGCATACTTTCATCTTTCTTCAAGTTGTCATAAATAGTTTTTGCTTGTTGATTGAGATTCAATTCGGCATTAGCGATATCCTCATCGCTGTATGGAACACCTACGGTGCGCATCGCTTTCATTTTTCCCACAGTGCTAGCGACATCAATTTTGTCGCTAAATAACCAGGGGTAACGCGGCATGATAGATCCAGGCGACATAGATGTAGGATCAGACATGTGGTTATAGTGCCAGCTGTCCATACGGCGAAGCTTATCAGCGCCTTCGCGTGCTAAGTCAGGACCGGTGCGTTTAGAGCCCCATTGGAAGGGGTGATCATATACAAATTCTCCCGCTTTACTGTATTCACCGTAACGTTCAGTTTCAGAGCGGAACGGACGAACCATTTGTGAGTGACAGGTATAACAACCTTCTCGGATGTAAATGTCGCGACCTTGCAATTCCAAAGGAGTGTATGGTTTTACCGCGGCAATGGTTGGAATATTAGACTTCACCATGAAGGTTGGAATCATCTCAATCAATCCGCCAATGGCGACTAATACAAGCGCAAGAACAAGCATTTGCACAGGACGACGTTCGATAACACGGTGCCAGTGTTCTTTTCCATGAATTTCAACACGTTTTGCAAGTGCTGGTGCTTCTGCAGCTTCGTTAGCGAGGAAGTTGCCTTGTTTTGCAGTTTTGTACAGGTTGACAACCATGATTACAGCACCTGCTACGAAGAGTAAGCCACCCAATGAACGAATCATATAGAAAGGACGCATGGCTTGAACAGTTTCAATAAACTGGTATTGAAGTTGTCCTTCTGGGGTGAATTGTTTCCACATTGAACTTTGCATCCAGCCAGCCCAATACATAGGAATAGCATAAAGTAAGATGCCCAATGTACCAATCCAAAAGTGCCAGTTGGCGAGTTTCTTTGACGCTAAATTAGTTTGCCACATTTTAGGGATTAACCAATACAACACACCGAAGGTGAGGAATCCATTCCAACCTAATGCACCTACGTGCACGTGAGCGATGGTCCAATCTGTAAAGTGAGAAATGGCATTGACATTTTTCAATGAAAGCATAGGGCCTTCGAAGGTGGCCATACCGTAAGCAGTAACAGCTACCACCATAAATTTCAAAACCACATCTTCACGCACACGGTCCCACGCACCGCGAAGGGTGAGTAAACCATTGATCATACCGCCCCATGATGGTGCAATCAACATAACAGAGAATACTGTTCCTAAAGATTGAGCCCAGTCGGGAAGTGAAGTATATAGAAGGTGGTGAGGGCCTGCCCAGATGTAAATGAAGATCAACGCCCAAAAGTGAATGATCGATAAGCGATAAGAGTAAACTGGCCGATTTGCCGCTTTTGGAATGAAGTAATACATAATACCTAAGTATGGAGTGGTCAGGAAGAATGCTACCGCATTATGTCCATACCACCATTGTACCAGCGCATCTTGCACACCAGCATACCAGGAGTAGCTTTTCAAAAGACTCACAGGAATTTCAATGCTGTTGACAATGTGCAACATGGCTACTGTAATCCAGGTGCCTATGTAGAACCAAATGGCTACATACAAGTGGCGTTCACGACGCGTGAGGATGGTACCGAACATATTGATACCAAACACCACCCATACTAGGGTGATGAGAATATCAATCGGCCATTCTAACTCGGCATATTCTTTACCGGTGGTAAATCCGAAGGCCAAAGTCAACGCTGCAAGAACGATGATCAATTGCCATCCCCAAAAATGGATGTTGGATAATTTATCGCTCCACATGCGTGCTTTACACAAGCGTTGCAAAGAGTAATAAACACCCATGAAAATACCATTACCCACAAATGCGAAGATCACCGCATTGGTGTGTATGGGGCGCAAGCGGCCAAAAGTGGTTTGTGCCAAATCGAAGTTGAGGATAGGGAATACCAACTGCAAGGCTATGATTAAGCCGGCAAGCATTCCTACAATTCCCCAAACAGCTGTGGCAATGGCAAACTGCTTCACGATCTTGTTGTCGTACTGGAAGCGTTCAACTTGGTTACTCATACTTTTTCTGTTTTGTCTGGTTTAGTATTATCGGTGGTTAAGGTGTCATCCATCAAGATTCTGATAGATGGGGTATAGTCGTCGTCAAATTGTCCCCTTCGGGCCGAGAGCAGAAAGACTACCAGAAAGCCTAAGGCCAAGGGTATACTGCATCCGATCAATATGTAAATAGCACTCATGATCTTTATTTATATGTCCAAAAGTATTGGCGCGATAAAGGGTCATTTATGAGTCGAGTCAAAGGAGGTGCTGACTTTTGTCAGTGGTCTTTATATTCGTCGAATGACTAATGTTTTAGTCCTATCCGGCGCGCTGCGATCCAACTACTTCCTGTAGTGAAGAGCACAATTGTTACTGAACTAATAGGCATTAAAAGAGCTGCGACTACGGGTGATAGTTCACCTTGAACAGCAAAAGAAATACCGATCACATTATAGAGTAATGAAATGCCGAAGCTGCTGAGAATAATGATTCGATTGGCTTTTGCAAATCGTAAGAGTTGTCCTAATTGATCAAAGGACTCGCCCTCCAAAATGGCATCGCAAGCTGGCGAAAAATTGTTGACGTTGTCACTTACCGCAATGCCTACATTGCTTTGACGCAGTGCGCCTGCATCGTTTAAGCCGTCGCCTATCATACCAACATTTTTTCCCGATTTTTGGTAGTGTTCAATGCGATGAAGTTTGTCTTCTGGGCTTTGGAAAAAGTACATCTCACTGTTTTTACCAAAATATCGCTCTAGTTGAGGGCGCTCACTATCGTTGTCACCACTGATCACTGAAAGGCTGTGTTCTTTTTGCAAATGAGTAATAACAGAAGGCAAAGATTCGCGATAGGTATTTCTAAATACCCAATGACCTAATACTTGGCCATCGCACTCAATGTGCACTTCGCTTTGATGAGCTTTTGTGGAAACATTACCCCGAATGAATGAAGATGAACCAACACGCCAGGCATGTCCGTCGATAATTCCTACGAGTCCTAATCCTGAAAATTCTTTGAATTGTGCTACTTCTTTTTTATCGCAAAAACTCAATTTTTGTGCAATTGATTTGCTCAGTGGGTGATTGCTCTGACGAACGAGGGAATAAATAGCGCTTAGTTTTTCTTCATCCAGTTCACTCCCTTCGAATCGAAGGTCTTTATGATCTCCTTGTGTAATGGTGCCTGTTTTATCAAAAACGAGGTGATTGAGTTTAGCCAATTGTTCGATCACCAAAGAGTTTTTGAGATAGAATTTATTTTTAGAAAAAATACGCAACACAGTTCCATTGGTGAAGGTGGCTGAAAGCAAAAGGGCGCAGGGGCAAGCAACAATCAGTACTGTGGTGAGCGCATTTAATCCTCGATGGCTATCGAATGGCATCCAGAATAGATAAGCCCCAATAGAAATCGCGAGAAGAAAAAGCGTGAAGTTGCGGGCAAGTCGGTGAATAAACGATTTCGATTCTGCTTCTTTTTCATCTTGAAAAGCATCTTTGTTCCAAAGATTGGTGAGGTAGCTTTGTTCTACTTCACGCTCTACCATCAACTCGATTGAACTTCCTGTTTGTCTGCCACCAGCATAAATTAATTGCCCAGCATTTACTCTTACGGGTTCTGATTCTCCCGTTACAAAACTGTAATCGATGTAAGCCTTGCCGCTGAGTAGGCGAGAGTCTGCGGGAACAATTTCTTGTGAACGGATGAGAATTCGTTGGCCTGGCTTCAGCTGAGAGAGTGGAATAGTGGTTTCACCCTCTTTGCCCAATACAGAAACGCTGATGGGAAAGTAACTTTTGAAGTTGCGATCGAACTGAAGATTACTGTATGTTTTTTCTTGAAAATAACGTCCAAGGAGCATGAAGAAAATAATACCCGACATCGAATCAAGGTAACCGGCTCCGGTTCCACTGATGATTTCATAAAGGCTTCTGCCGAAGGTGATAGCAATGCTTAAAGCAAGTGGAATATCGATGTTGAGAAAACGGGCTTTAATGCCTTGCCATGCGGAGATAAAGAATTCGCCACCACTGTATACAAGAACGGGCAAGCTCAGTGCAAGGTTCAAGTAATTGAACATGCGAATCATTCCTAACTCTCCAGTGACCCCAATATTGAAGTATTCAGGGAAAGATAGTAACATGATGTTAGAAAAACAAAAACCTGCTACAGCAATGCGGTAAATGCGAGCGCGATTGGGTTTAGCGGCTGCTTTGTTTTCGAGTTGATCTAGGCTAAGCGATGGGGCGTAACCAATACTGGCTAAAAGTTCTACAACTTTTCGCAAAGTTGTTTGATCTTTTGAATACTCAATAGACACTTCCTTGCGCAAGAAATCTACACGAGAAGAGGTAATTCCTTGATTTAGTTTGTATAAATGTTCTAATAACCAAACGCAGGAACTGCAATGCATTTGCGGCAGGTAGAATTGTACATGCACATGTGATTCATCTTGGAATCGAATGATTTTTTCAGCGGTCTGAGGGTCGTCAAGAAAGGCGTATTTTCCTTGGAAATTCAGTATTTTTGGGGAGATGCCAGGGGTGTTGTCTAGGTTGTAATAGGTACATAAATTATTTTCTGATAATAATTCAAATACCATTTTGCAGCCATCGCAACAGAAGTTTTTTCCTTCTGCTTTAACGGGATCGCTGCCGCATGCCTCACCGCAGTGATAGCATCTTTCTTGCTCCGTAATGACAGCCATAAAGTCTTGTTTTATTCTTGCTCGTGATAATCTGAAACATCATCTTTAGTTCGCCAGTCGCTGCCCGAAAGTTCACGACCTTGCTCGTTTTGATGATGTAAGCTCCAATTATCGGTGGCGGTTGTTTCGAGCCACAAATTGCCCGAACGACGAAATACTTGAATGAACAAATCAAATTCTTTAGCGAATTTTTCTTCCAACTCAACTACCGTAGTGGACTGATCAAATTCTATTGGAGAACCGTTGTTTTTTATACGACAAGTCTCAAGAGTCACATTGGCGTCTTTCATGTATTTGCGCTCTGTTCCTTTGCCTACTTGATGGGGCTTAGAGAAAAACATAATTCGCAAATAAGGAAAGTGATCGTTGAACTCTTTTTGGAGTTCGCCAATGGTTTTATCTTTCTGAATAGTGATGCGCATAAGATTGATCATTGTTTTTTTTCTCCGATGATGAGAAGAGGTACTTTTGTTTCAAAAGCCATTTTTTTGGTGGTGCGCTCTTTCAATAAGCGCCAAAGCAGATTGTGCTCGCGTGAAATCATGATTAATGCTCCTACTTTATGTCTGTTCACCCAGTCTGCAATTACTGTTGTCGTTTTTCCTTTTACTGGGTTGAGAAAATGAAGTCGTGGTTCTGTTTCATTGAATAGTTTGTAAACAGAACTCAGGCTTTTATCATCTTTCTTCGGAAAATTGTCGTCCATTACATTCACGTAATGAATGGTCGAATCAAATAGTTTAGCCCAATCACGAATGATGCGAATACCGGTGCCCGTGCTTACTGGTTTTTGATCAAATGCAAAGGCCATGCGTTTCCATGGACGGAATTTTTTGCCTTCGGGTATAATCAGTATGGGACAATTTAATTGCCCAGTGAGATGTGTAGACGTGCTACCGAAAACAATTTGGCTAAATTGATCGAGGTGTGATATGCCTAAAACGACTAATTGAATATCATTCTTCGTTGCGAATTCACGGATCAATTCGGTGGTGAATCCGATTTTTACCTGTTTTTCTAATTTGAGTTGATCGCCATATTTTGCCTTGAGCTTATTGTTCAATTCATTCATTTGCTCTTGATCAATCGCGCGCAACTCATCTAGTGTGGTGGTGAGATCAAAAAAGCTATCGCTCACAATAGGAATGTGCGTGGCATGTATCAATACCAACTTAGTTCCCGATGCAATGGCCATTTGGGCCGCATAGTTTACCGCATTGATGGATGACTTGGTGAAATCGGTAGCCGCTAGTATTGCTTTCATGTTGGTGGTATTTATAAGAGCAAAGGTGGCCTGCTACTATCACCTGCGTTATGAGTGCGGTCAAGCGAAATGCTGACTTATGTCACTCTTTTGCTACTTCATACCCTTAAACGACTGATTGTTAGTAAGCATTGTCTTTTTTTTACGCCTGACGTGTGGAATTTTATAATATTTGTGTCCTATCCATAAAACGACCCAATGGAACAAACCAATGCTTACCGAAAGCTGGCCGAAAGAAAGCCGACCGCTGAAGAGCAGCAACTCCAAGAGATGCGCGATCAGTTGGCTGTTCTAGAAGCCCGCAACAAAAAGCTGGAACGTGAGCTCATGGAAAGAGAAGAAATCATGCAAAGCATGTTCTCCTTTATCCAAGATAAAAATGTTCGCCAGAAGGCTTAACCTCTCTAACCCTGACAAAAACATTATCGGCCCTTTTCTTTTCGAATGGTTCTTAGCTTTCTAAGAATTGACAAAAGTTCGAAACGAAAAGGGCTTGTTTTTTCTGAGTTCGGTTATCTTAGCATTAAAACCTTACCAACCGACTCATGAAAAAACGTTGTACGTTCATTTCTACCGCACTCTTGTTCTTTTCGCTTTATTGTTCTATGGCCTCGTTTGGCCAAGGTGCATTGGACCGCTCCATTGATGATGCTGAAATCCGATACAGTCAACATGTTGCTCCTTTGAATAAAACAAAGCAGGCAACACTACGCCAATCGGGCCCTTGGAAAATTTTCACAGAATCTCATCCAGATTGGAGTGTTCACCTCGACGAACGAAGTGCCATGCCACATCGTGCATACGGAAAGGGAATTGAAGTCGCAGGAACCACCCCTGAAGAGCGTGCTCAACAATTTATCACTGATCACTTGCAAGCTTGGTCATTGGAAAATTATACTCTTGTGGCACAGCCAACAGCCAAGAGTAAAAAGTTTGACGTAGTACGTTTCACACAACTCTATAATGGGGTAGAAGTGCTTGAGTCAGCCTTGATCATCAAATTGCAAGGAAACAAAGTAGTTCAGTTCGGAATGGATTTATATCCGATAGCCGACCTTTCAACGACTCCTTCCATCGGAATGGATGCTGCTTTAGTTGCCGCTAGCGCGGGTATTTCGCAGTCCATTGAGTCAGCAGTTATTACGGGAAGCGTATCGGTTTTGCCTATTCCAGGTCCTGCATTGTATGAATGGCACCTGGTGTATCCCATCGAGGTAAAAGCTACTAATAGCGCCGGTGTTCCTGCACGTTACCGCGTGTTAGTAGATGCACATTCTGGGGAGGTAGTATATCGCGTAAATCAAGTCCGTCATATCTGTCCCGGTGGACCTCACAGTTGCCCAAACCCACAACCTACAATGCCTTTGGCGGTAGACGTGAATGTGAGTGGTAATATTCACTTGACTAATCCGAATGATCCTGCTGTTGTTCAAGGATTCCCAAATGTTTATGTAACTGTTGGAGGTGTAGATTATCCAATGGATGAAAATGGTTCGGCTACCTTGCCTGTCAATCCGAACAGCCCTGCTACTGTGCGATTGATGGGCCCTTGGGCTCGTGTTTATACCGCAGGAGTTACCCCTCAAATGTCAGCCACATTGGTGGATGGAACCAACGATTTGAGTTTTGATGCTAACGCCAATATTAAAGAGCGCACGGCGTATGTTGCCGTTCAGAAAATTCACGACCACATGAAGGAATGGATGCCGGAGTTTACTGGGATGGATTATCAATTGACCACCAATGTGGACGAAGCTGGAGAGTGCAATGCATTTTACAATGGGATTTCTATAAACTTCTTTGATGTCGGTGGTGGTTGTAACGCTTCATCGCTTATTCCAGATATCGCATATCACGAATATGGTCATGGAATCAATGATTTCTTTTATCAAGATTTGAACGACTTTTTCCAGAATGGAGCCATGGGTGAAGGTTATGCTGACTTCTGGGCTATTTCTTTAACCAATGATCCTAAATTGGGAGTAGGCTTTAATATCGATAACCTGGATCCTATTCGCCGTTATGATGAAGATCCAAAAGTATATCCTGTCGATTTGATTGGTGAGGTTCATGCCGATGGCGAAATCATTATGGGCGCTTGGTATGATACCCATTTGCTAATGGGCGGTGACTGGACATTGACGATGCCTCTTTTTGTTGAGGCTTATGCAGGTTTACAGGCTTCGACATTTGATGGAAACGAAGGGGTTGCTTTTACCGATGTGCTCCTTGACGCCCTCCAAGCAGATGACGACGATGCCAATCTCAGTAATGGTACTCCTAATGGCAATGCTATTGTACAAGGTTTCTATGTGCATGGAATTACTTTGTTGAGCAATGCTACACTTGATCATACAGAGGCAACCTTTGCTCCATTCAATCAAGATATTTTGGTGGAAGCTTCGCTCGATCTTCAATTAGGATTCGATATTTATTTACAGCAAGTGAATTGCACCTATAAAGTCAATAATGGCGATTGGATCACTATTCCTATGACCGATGATGGCGGTAGTATTTATCAGGCCAATATTCCTGGTCAAAATAATACCTGTGTGGTGTATTATTATTTAAGCACCACAGATATTAATGGATCGGTAAGCAATGTTTTGCCTGTAGGCGCTGCTTTAGCGGATTATCCTAATATTCCTTACATCGTTATTGTTGGTGCTCAAATAGAGGGCATTCACGATTGTGACGATCATGAAGACTGGGGGGCTTGGACAACAGGTTTGCCTGGTGATAACTCTTCTACGGGCGATTGGGAATTGGAAACTCCGATGGGGTCATTTACAACTGATGTAAACCCAGGAACTGTTGTTGCTGCGGATACACAAGTAACGGCTGGTGGTGAGTTCTGTTTTGTCACTCAAAATGCATCTAATATTAATGCAGGAATTGGTGAAAGTGATGTAGATGGCGGCCGTACCACGCTGCAATCATCTGTGATCGATATGTCTGAAAAGGCAGAGCCTATTGTAAGTTATTATCGTTGGTACACCAATAGTCCTCCTGGTGGAGCAAATCCTGGGGCTGACTTTTGGCAAGTGCGCATGAGCAATGATAATGGTGCTACTTGGACTTATGTAGAAAATACCAAAACGTCCGATGCTTCATGGCGAAGAAATGCGTTTCGTGTTCGCGATTTCATGGAGCCAACGGCGACTATGAAGTTTCAGTTCATCGCTTCAGATAGTATTCGTCCTGGACAAAATCTAGAAGGTGGATCACTCGTTGAAGCGGCATTAGATGATTTCCTAGTGTGGGATGAATACATCACCAATGTTAGTGAAAATGACGCAGCTAATGAGCTTCAGATCGCGGTTTATCCAAACCCTGCAAGTGATCAAATTTCTATTTCATGGATAGCAAAAACGGAAAATAATTATTTCGTAGAGCTAATTAATAGCGAAGGTAAAGTGGTTCAGTCAACCGCCGTGAAAGGCGTAAGAGCGGGTCAATATTCTCATCGAGAAACGATCAGTCATCTCGCATCGGGGATTTATACCTTGCGATTGAAGGATGAAAAAATGAAGATATTATCCACTCGAAATGTGGTGATTGAATAAAAAAATAAAAACCGACTCTGCTGATCAGAGTCGGTTTTTTTTTATCTGATATGGAAGAAAATCAAGTAGACTTTTATCGTGCGACTGCTCTGGCTTTAGAAGGAGTGCAGGAGAAACCCCATCACGATAAAATTTCTTTTCGAGTGAAAAGAAAAAAAATGCCACGCTTAATCTAGCCGCCACTCGCTGGATATGCTCCGCATAAAAGAAATCAAGGCTAATCAATTAACCATGAATCCATAGGAGTCACAGGCAATAGCAATGAAAAAAATAATATTATTCCGCCGTTAAGTGATCGATCAAATCTTGTTGATGGTGAAGAGCATAGGTGTCCGTTTCCATTTGATCTAATTTCTTGAGCATCACCAAAGCGGCAATAAGGTAGGTAGCATATAACAAGTGCTCAACAACGTGCATCGTATATGGAGTGCCGGTGATGTAATCTGACTCATCAAAAATGCGGGAGCTCAGGTTAGAAAGAATACTCGTGATCAAAAAAAGACACCACCAAATAACGGGTAACACCATCGAAGGAGTTGTTATTGGTAACGCTCCTTCGTTCTTTGAAGCGTCTTGTGACTTTTCGTGATGAAGACTCCACGTTTCTTTTATCGCTTTATATCCTGCATAAAGGTTGTAAAATGGAATGAAAAAACCGCCAACAGCCCATCCTGGTGAGGTAGTGGTGTGTTCACTGTCAAATTCATCTGCATTTTGATAGGAGCGATAAAGCCACACCAAAAACAAAATTATTCCTGTGATACTAAATGCGGCTTGTACCAATTCAATCATTTGGAAGGACTGAATTTTAGATTCTGCCTCCATAATGTCGCCACTAAGAATAGAGAAGGAATCAAAAAAATGAGCGTTCTGAAAATTGATGAATGCAGCGATTAAGGAAACCACCAATGAGCCAGTGTATAACCACCGCACATTGCGATTTCGTGTTGAGTTGTCGAGTAATTGTGGCATTTTTAATTTTTTATTTTATGCTACCACCAATTCAGCACTGCTCAATGGCAAATCGCGACTGGCTTTGCGGAATAAACCTTGCAATACTTTGGCAGGGCCTACTTCTACAACTTCACTCACTCCGTCAGCAAGCATCTGATTCATTGTTTGTGTCCATCGCACAGGGGCGGTTAATTGGATAATTAAATTGGCCTTTATTTGTTCAGGATCGGTAACGCCACTGGCCGTTACGTTTTGATAAACAGGACATTTCGGGGTGTGAAATGGGGTGGCAGCAATGGCACTTTCTAATTCTACACGAGCGGGCTCCATCAAGGGGCTATGGAATGCGCCACCAACAGGCAGTTTCAAAGCACGTTTTGCTCCTGCCGCCGATAATGCAGCACAAGCGGCATCAATGGCTGCATTTTCACCAGAAATAACTAATTGACCAGGACAGTTATAGTTAGCGGCTACTACTACACCAGGTATTTCAGCACAGATTTTTTCGACTGCTTCGTCTTCTAATCCCAAAATAGCAGCCATCGTCGAGGGGTTCATTTCACAAGCCTTCTGCATGGCTAGTGCACGAGCAGAAACTAAGCGCAATGCATCTTCAAATTCTAAGGTGCCATTTGCCACCAAGGCTGAAAACTCGCCAAGGCTATGTCCGGCAACCGCTGCTGGTTGGAAAGATTCTCCAAGACATTTGGCCAAAATAACACTGTGCAAGAAAATGGCTGGCTGCGTTACTTTCGTCTGCTTGAGTTCTTCTTCTGTTCCATTGAACATAATATCAGTAATACGAAAGCCCAATATTTCATTGGCACGTTCGAATAAGTCTTTTGCAATGGGTGAGTTGTTGTACAAATCGGCTCCCATACCCGGAAATTGTGAGCCTTGACCCGGAAATACATATGCTTTCATGAGGAAAGGGTTTGGTTTTATGGGACGAATATAACACAGACTCTTTTTGGTGCACTTTGTTAACGAAGGTTATCGAATCTCATTCGATTGATCGGCGTACCCGACTTTCCATTATTTTCGAACCGTTATGAGCAGACAGTCCATCGTTATCATCATCCTCTTGGCCGTTATTTCACTAGGTATAGTGATAGCGGGTCAAGTGTTTTGGGTGCGAAATGCCTTCAAAATTCAAGAAAAACAGTTCAATGATCGAGTTGTTATTGCTCTAACGGCTGTGGTAGAAAAGATACTCGTGATGAACGATGATAAAGCCATTACGGAACCGGTTATTCAAAAAGGCCCTGATTTCTTTGTCGCCAATATCAATGATACGCCTGAGCCTTATTTGCTCGAAACTCTCTTGCGTGAAGAGTTTGAAGATCTTAATTTAAAAGAAGATTTTGAATACGGTATCTACGATTGCTTCGACGGTGCTTTGGTGTACAGTGGAAAAATGAGCTTTAGCAGTCCCGATAAATCAGGTGCTTCTGAAAAAATTCAGTACCTCAGCGGATTCGAACCGGATGGTCATTATTTCGGGGTTTTATTCCCCAATAAAACGGTTATCATCGCAAAGCAACTGGACTTCTGGATGTATTCCAGTGGGGTGATCTTTTTGATTTTCCTCTTTTTTGCCTACACCATTTTTGTGGTTGTGAAACAGAAAAAATTATCTGAAGTCAAAACAGATTTCATCAACAACATGACCCATGAGCTGAAAACACCTATTTCTACCATTGGACTTTCTGCAGATGCGCTCGAACGACCAGAAGTGATTGCTAACCCAGAGCGAATGTTGCGGTATGCGGGCATCATCAAAAATGAAAATGATCGCCTGAAAAGTCAAGTGGAAAAGGTGCTTCAGATTGCGGCCCTCAATCCTCGAAAAATGAACTTGAAGATGGAGTATTTTGATCTCCATGAAGTGATCGATTCGGCATCGCGCACATTTCGGGTGAAAGTAGAAGAAAATGACGGATTGTTGTCCACGCATCTCAATGCTACAAAACACTGGCTAAAAGCTGATAAGGTACACATCACCAATGTGATTTATAACCTCATCGATAATGCTATGAAATATACCGAGCGACCTCCACATATTGTGGTTAAAACAAGCAACGAAAACGACAAACTTGTGGTCAGTATTTCAGATAATGGAATAGGTATCGCACCGCGCGACTTAAAAATGATCTTCGATAAGTTTTATCGAGTACACACGGGCGATGTGCACAACGTAAAAGGTTTTGGTCTAGGATTGTTTTATGTAAAAACAATGGTGAAAGCACACAAAGGACAGATCACCGCTGAAAGTAAATTGGGAGAAGGAAGTACCTTCACACTCACCTTAAACGCTACTACTGAAAATGGAAAATAACAATCAACCACGGATCCTTCTTGTAGAGGATGACATGAATCTTGGTTTCGTTATTCAGGATACACTGAGAGATCAAGGCTATAAGGTTCATTTGTCAAAAGACGGGAAAGAAGGACTCATGCAGTTCAATAAAGAAACCTATGATTTGTGCTTGTTGGACGTGATGATGCCCAAAAAGGATGGTTTTAGTCTCGCAGAGGATATTCGGAAAATCAATCAGAATATTCCCATCGTTTTTCTTACGGCTAAAGGTATGGCCGAAGATAAAGTACGCGGATTCACCATAGGAGCCGATGATTACATTACGAAGCCGTTCAGTTCTGAGGAGCTGGTTTTGCGCATTAAAGCCATTTTAAAACGCAATCCTCAATTCAAAAAGGAAGAAAAAGAAAAGGGGAAATTTGAGATCGGTGATTTTGCTTTTGATTATCCAAATTACGAACTGATTCACAGTTCGGGGGATCGTAAAAAACTCACTAAAAAGGAGGCCGAACTACTCAAACTCCTCAGTGAAAGAAGTGGGCAAGTGATCGAACGTGAAATTTTGGCTAACATGATCTGGGGCGACGATAGCTACTTTGTAGGCCGCAGTATGGATGTGTTTATCACCAAGCTGCGCAAATACTTATCGGCCGATCCGCGCATCGCTATTTCAAATGTTCATGGTGTCGGATTCCGATTGGAAGTCAACTCCAAATAAGATTGCTTACTTTTACCACATGCGTTTTTTAACTCTTGTATTATCACTCGCGCTTTTTTCATTGTCCGCACGTGCACAGTTTCAAGTGAGGGATTCCTCGCTTTTTGACCCGCATGTGTCCATCAGCTTTGGTCGTCAAACACCTGCTGGTGATCTCGCTGATCGATTTGGAGATAATAACAGCGTTGGGATTGGCTTTCACATCAAGACTAGAAAAAATTGGTATTACGGTGTGCAAGGCAACTACATCTTTGGCACTTCGGTGAATCAACCGGGTTTGCTGTCTAATTTGATCACGGACAACAATGAAATACTCGACGAGCAAGGAATGATTGCCGAAATGGCCATTCAGCAGCGGGGCTTTACCGTTACACTCGACGGAGGTTATCTCTGGGATATTATTGGGCCTAATCCCAACAGCGGAATTTTATTGAAAGGTGGCGTAGGATTGCTCCAACATAAAATTCGTGTAGAGCACCAGCGCAACGAAATGATGTTCCTGGAAGGTGAGTACTTGAAGGGCTATGACCGTCTGTGCAACGGACTCACAGTGCATCAGTTTATTGGTTATTCGCACATGAGTAATAACCGGATGATTAATTTTTACATCGGTATCGAAGGGTATCAAGCTTGGACAGAAGGACGCCGAGATATTAATTTTGATACCCAAATTTCTGATAAGGGCATTCCGCGTTTCGACATGCTTTACGGTATTCGAGGAGGATGGGTGCTTCACCTTTACCGCCGCGATCCGGACAAATTCTATTTCAATTAAGAAATGAATAATGCTTTGTACACAGCGGGCATTAGAGCGTATGGACTGCTACTCAAAATTATTCGTCCATTTCATCGAAAAGCTGCTCAAAGTGTTGTGGGCAGAAAAGATCTTTTTCTCCGATTGCAATCATGGCGAAGTCAGCATCAAGGTCCGTTGCTTTGGGTGCATGCAGCCTCGCTGGGCGAGTTTGAGCAAGGACGTCCAATTATTGAAGGTTTAAAAGAGCAATATCCACAATACAAAATCCTACTCACGTTTTTCTCTCCATCAGGTTATGAAATTCGAAAAGATTACCCTTTGGCCGACGGTGTTTTTTACTTGCCTTTGGATACCCCGAATCACGCTCAGCGTTGGGTAGAGATACTTCAACCGGAAGCAGCTATTTGGGTAAAATACGAGTACTGGGCGAATTTTTTCTTTGAGTTAAAAAGGAAAGAGATTCCGATTATAATGGTCTCGGCCATTTTTCGCCCGGGGCAACGCTTCTTCAACAGCAATAATGGCTTTTGGAAAAAAGTACTGCAGTGTGTGGATCACTTTTTTATTCAGAATCAACAGTCGGCCGATTTACTTCGCGGAATAGACATTCACAACTATACAGTGGCGGGAGATACCCGTTTTGATCGAGTGGTTGAAATTTCTGATAAGGCGGAAGCAATTGATTTAGTAGAAAAATTCGTTGCTGGGAGAAAAGTGGTGGTGATCGGTTCTTCTTATCCTGCCGAAGAGGCGATCATACAGGACAAAACTGAACAGTGGTGTTGGATAGTGGCACCGCATGAGATCAATAGCCATCGGATTGACTCTGTGAAGGCGAGGTGGCCAAAGCGGGCCATGTTGTATTCACAGTTACAGGCAGGCGAGGCGTTAGATGGTGATATCCTTATAGTAGATAACGTAGGTATGCTTTCCCGTATTTACCAATATTCGTCACTCACAATCATTGGAGGAGGCTTTGGAAAGGGGATACACAACACTTTAGAGGCGGCCGTGTATGGGCAACCCTTGGTATTTGGCCCGAACTATCAAAAGTTCGATGAGGCAATAGGCTTAGTAAGGGTAGGGGCGGCATTTAGTGCTCAAAGCTTCGAGGAGTTTAAGTTGATTCTTCAAAAACTGCTCAACGGCGAAGAAGTGAGGCAAGAAGCCTCCAAGGCGGCAAAGGACTTCGTAAGATCAGGTCAGGGTGCCAAAAATCACATCCTTAATTTCCTCAAAACGAGGTTGAAACATAGGATATGAAATTTTTTTGCAAAAAGCACTTGATTTTTTGAAAAGTTGGTATACATTTGCCGTCCCAAAAGTTCTTTAGACATGCGAGAGTAGCTCAGTTGGTAGAGCATAACCTTGCCAAGGTTAGGGTCGCGAGTTCGAGTCTCGTCTCTCGCTCCAAGAATCCCGATCTGATTGAAGGTCGGGATTTTTTTTTCGCTGTGAAAGCGATGATGCCCTGGTGGTGGAATCGGTAGACACGCAGGACTTAGAAGTTCTTTGATTTATTGAAGCTAAAAGAGAAGTTGGAATGAAGCAGATTGATGAAAAACTCTTTAAGGAAATTTGCAAATCAAGTCAAACAATGGCAATTGCCGCGTCGAAGCTAGACCTGCATTTTAATACCTTCAAAAGGTACGCTATCAGATTTGGATGTTATGTTCCTAATCAAGCGGGAGTGGGATTAAAAAAGAGGATTCCTCAGAAAGTAGAGACAAGCGAAATACTTTCTGGCAATTATCCATCTTTCCAATCTTATAAATTAAAAAGAAGGTTGCTTAAAGAAGGAATTATCAAATATCAATGTGACGTTTGTCTAATTACTGATTGGAATGGAAAAGACATTTCATTGGAATTGGATCATATTGACGGAAATAGTTCTAATCACAATCTAAATAATTTGAGACTATTATGTCCAAATTGTCACAGTCAAACGGATACTTTTAGGTCAAAAAATAAATCAAAGAAGAATTTGAGTGCATCCTGAGAAATTGGGAATGTAGAACTGCTTAAATTCGGGGAAGCCCGATCGACACTAGTCGACAGGTAATCCCGAGCCAAGCCCTTAAAATAAAGGGAAGGTGTAGAGACTTAACAGGCAGTACCTAAAGCGAAAGCTATGGTAAAGAGAAAGTCCAGACCACAAATTCCGAATTCGTCGGAAGCGTTGAAAAACGTAGTTGGTAAGAAAATCCTGTGGCCAGTAACGGCTGTGCGGGTTCAAGTCCCGCCCGGGGTACAAAGCCGGTCATTTCAATTTCGGTTGAATTGACCGGTTTTTTTTTGACCCAAACTCATTCCCAGAAAACACCTGTCGCCCTTGCTATTCCTTTGGAATGTTAGCCTATCTTGTGCTTCTCAACGCAGAGCTTTATGCTAACTCAGCTTAACCCGATTTTGTTATTTGTTCTTCTTCTAGTCTCCGCTTGCTCCGTCAAACGCCCCGAGGCTACCACTTCTTTTTCCTATAATACGCCTGAGTCAGTGCAAAAATTACCGGCCGAATTGTATGAAATTTCAGGAATTACTGCACTTGATTCTATTCACCTCGCTTGTGTGCAAGATGAACACGGAATCGTTTTCCAATATAGTATTGGTGCGGAGCGAGTGAGTGAGCAAACGCGTTTTTATGCCGATGGCGATTTTGAAGGGATTGCCAAAGTGGATAATGATCTATATGTTTTGCGTAGCGATGGGGTGCTATTTAAAATAGCGAATTTTATCAATGGAAATAGATTAGCCACTGATTCAATTGTGACCAATATTCCTATTTCAAATAATGAAGGCCTTTGTTTCGATGCACAGAGTCGGCGTTTGCTCATCGCTTCGAAAGGACGTGTAAAGGGAAATAAGGATCTGAAGGATAAGCGATTTGTGTTTGCTTATCATGTGGATCAACAAAAAATGCTCGATACTCCAATACTCACGCTTGATCTGAAGGAAGTGGCAGCTGTGATGCAAGAGAAAGGAATAGATCTCGAATCCACCGAAAAGAAAAACGGAAAAGTGCATTTTCATGCCCTTAAGCTGATGCCCTCGGGTATCGCTATCAGTCCCGATGGCTTGTATTACTTCATGCTTTCTGCGGTTGATCGCTTGCTACTTAAGCTGAATAGGCAAGGTAAAGTAGTGGATGTGATCGCACTTGATGAAAATTTATTTGCGAAGCCGGAAGGCCTT
>Ga0315907_10002646_pt1 | contig 22186 bp, 19 predicted proteins | sample LakEriMetagenome_3_FD_203525 | JGI IMG/M metagenome (GOLD analysis project Ga0315907, IMG submission 203525) | Freshwater fungal communities from buoy surface, Lake Erie, Ohio, United States - Buoy 12 MA123 | ecosystem: Environmental > Aquatic > Freshwater > Lake > Lake biofilm | place: USA...
CCGGGAGATTGCAGCATAGCAAAAGGGGTGCTTTCCGGGAGGAAAGCACCCCTTCTTCTTTGTTAGGTTGAAAATCGCCGGAAGAAGGCAATGTTCCCACCTCCATGCTCGAGTCCGCCCGCAAACCTGACTGGCTCCGCGCCAAGCTTCCCAGCGGTCCCGACTTCTTGGAGACCAAGAAGAACGTCGACGAGCACAAGCTCCACACGGTCTGCCAGTCCGCGCAGTGCCCCAACATGGGCGAATGCTGGTCTCGCGGTAGCGCGACGGTGATGATCCTCGGCAACGTCTGCACCCGTTCCTGCACCTTCTGCGCCGTGCTCTCCGGCCGCCCCAGCGAACTCGACCTCGGCGAACCGGCCCGCGTGGCCGAATCCATCGCCCTGATGAACCTCAAGCACGTGGTCATCACCTCCGTGGCCCGCGACGACCTCAAGGACGGCGGCGCCTCCGTCTGGGCCGCGACCATCCGCGCGACCCGTCACCGCTGCCCGAACACGACCATCGAGGTCCTGCCGGCGGACTTCCGCGGCGAGCAGGAACACCTCGACACGCTGCTCGACGCCCGGCCCGACATCCTCAATCACAACCTTGAGACCGTCGAACGCCTGCAGCGCCCGGTCCGCAAGACCGCCCGCTACGAACGCTCCTTCTGGGTGCTCAAGCACGCCAAGTCCCGCGACTTCATCACCAAGACGGGCATCATGCTCGGCATCGGTGAACGCAAGGAAGAGGTCGCCCAGCTGATCCGCGACATCGCCGCGGCCGACGTGGATATCCTGACGATCGGCCAGTATCTTTCGCCGAGCAAGGAACACGCCCCGATCGACCGCTGGGTCACGCCCGAAGAATTCGCCGAGTGGAAGACCTTCGCCCTCGAGGTCGGCGTGAAGCACGTCGAATCCGGCCCCTTGGTCCGCTCTTCCTACCGGGCCGACGAACAAGTCGTGAAGTTCAGCCTGATGGATCGCCGCCAGCGACCCGCCCGCTAATCCGTGGAAGGCCTGCCTCCCGTCGACTTCCGCGGCGAGCTCAATGACGAGCAGTACGCCGCGGTGACCTCGCCGCGCGGCCCCGCGCTCGTACTGGCCGGCGCCGGCTCGGGCAAGACCCGCACCCTCACCTACCGCGTGGCCTGGCTCCTGCATCAAGGCGCCAAGCCCTGGGACATCCTGCTGCTGACGTTCACGAACAAGTCGGCCAAGGAGATGCTCGAGCGCGTCGAAGACCTCACCGGCGTCCCGCGCGGCCAGTTCTGGGGCGGCACCTTCCACTCCATCGGCCAGCGTATCCTGCGTCGCAACGCCGCCGTGGCCGCCCGCTCCCCCGACTTCACCATCCTCGACCAGAAGGAATCGGAGCAGCTCTTCTCCGAGATCGTGAAGTCGATCGACGGCGCCTTCATCAAGGATAAGACGAATCCGAAAGCCTCCGTCATCCTCGACGCCTATTCGCACGCCCGCAATACGCTGCGCCCGCTGCAGGACGTCCTGGCGGAGCGCCTCGACTGGATGAAGGGCGGACCGGAGAAGCTCATGCAGTTCTGCACGGCCTACGCCGCGGCGAAGCAGGAGCGCAACCTCTGCGACTTCGACGACCTGCTCAGCCTCTGGCTGCACGTGCTCGAGAACGACCCGGCCGCGCTCGCCCATTACCGTGGGCGCTTCAAGCACATCCTCGTGGATGAGTTCCAGGATACCAACCGTCTCCAGAGCCGCATCATCGACCTGCTCGCCAGCGAGCACCAGATCATGGCCGTCGGAGACGACGCCCAGTGCATCTACACCTGGCGCGGCGCCGACTGGGAGAACATCGTCGCCTTCCCGCAGCGCCACCCGGGCACGCTGATCCATACGATCGACACCAACTACCGCTCGACCCCGGAGATCCTGGCCTTCGCCAACGAGATCCTCAGCCACCGGCCGCGCGTCGAGGGCTTCGACCGCCGCCTCCAGGCCGTGCGGCAGAGCGGCCCTCAGCCCACCGTCTTCACCGTCGGCGACACCTCCCAGCAGGCGAAACTCGTGGTCCGCAAGCTCATGCAGCTGCACCACGAAGGCCACGCGCTGAAGGACATGCACGTGCTCTACCGCGCGCATTACCAGTCGCTGGAACTGCAGATGGAACTCAACGCCATGGGCGTGCCGTTCGTCATCACCAGCGGCCACAAGTTCTTCGACCTCGCGCACGTGAAGGACATCCTCGCGCACCTGCGCTTCGTGCACAACCCGCTCGACCAGGTCGCGCTGTCGCGCCTGCTCTGCCTGTTGCCGAAGGTCGGCCCGGTCGCCGCCGAGAAGATCAGCAAGGCCGCCCGCGAGACCGACGACGTCCAAGGCCGCGGCTTGGTCCGCGCGCTCCGCGCCGACGCGGTGCTCAAGCGCGTACCCGAATCCGCCAAGGACGACTTCAACGACCTGACCATCACGCTCGAGGACATGCTCGAAGGCCTCGAAGCCGCCAAGGCCAAGCCCGGCCCTGCGGCTCCCGCGCCGGATCTGTTCGCCGCAGCTTCGGATGCGAACTCGATCAAAGTCGCCCGGACGCCCGCCGAAACGGTCCGGGTCTGCATCGAGGGCTGGTATGGCGGCTTCCTCAAGACGATCTTCCCGGATTGGAAGGACCGCGAACAAGACCTCCAAGGCCTCATCGGCTTCGCCTCGAAGTTCGAGGACGTCGGCGACCTCGTCGCCCAGGTGGCCCTGCTCAACGGCGAATCCTCGGACAAGAAGGCCGAGCCCGAGGAGGACATGCTCCGCCTCACGACCATCCACCAGTCCAAGGGCCTCGAGTTCCCCATCGTCTTCCTCCTGGGCTGCGCCGACGGCCTCCTCCCCCTGACCCGCGCCATCGATGAGGGTGACGTGGAAGAGGAACGCCGCCTCTTCTACGTGGCCTGCACGCGCGCCGAGAACATGCTCTTCCTTTTCGCCCCCCGGTTCGCGGTCTCCGGCGAAGGCTACCGCCCGCTCGATCCCTGCCGTTTTCTGGAAGAAATGAGCCCGGATTGTTACGAATTGGCGGATTACGCCCATCGCCGGCTCTGAGCCGGCTATGACGGACGAACAGGGGTAGGTGCTTGCCTTTACCTTGGGCGGGCATTTATGACTCAATTCAAACTTTTACACCCCATCGCCATGCCCAAGGTACTCGTCGCCGACAAGATCTCGCCCACCGGAGTCGCCCTCCTCAAAGCCCAGCCCGGGTATGAGGTCGTCGAAGCCTACGGCTCCACCCCGGAGCAGATCCTGAACCTGGTCGCCGACGTGGACGCCATCCTGGTCCGCTCCGAGACCCAGATCACCCGCGAAGTCCTCGCCGCCGCCCACCGCCTCGTCTGCGTCGGCCGCGCCGGCGTGGGGGTCGACAACATCGACGTCGACGCCGCCACCGAGCGCGGCGTGATCGTGATGAACACCCCTTCGGGCAACACCATCGCGACCGCCGAGCTCACCTTCACACACCTCCTCTCCCTCGCCCGCCCGGTGCCGGAAGCCGTGCAGTCCATGCACGAAGGCAAGTGGGACCGTAAGACCCTCTCCGGCTCCGAGCTCTTCGGCAAGACCCTCGGCGTGCTCGGCCTCGGCCGCATCGGCGCCGAAGTCTCCAAGCGCGCCCTCGCCTTCGGCATGAAGGTCCTCGCCTACGACCCGTACCTCACCGAGGCCCGTGCCAAGGCCCTCGGCGTCACCATCGCCACCCTCGACGAAGTCTTCGCCCTCTCCGACTACATCACCGTCCACATGCCCCTCATCGAGAAGGGCAAGCAGGGCGCGACCGAAGGCATGGTCGATGACGCCGCCTTCGCCAAGATGAAGAAGGGCGTGAAGATCGTGAACTGCGCCCGTGGCGGCATCGTCGACGAAGCCGCCCTCGCGGCCGCGCTCGCCTCCGGCAAGTGCGGCGGCTGCGGTTTCGACGTCTTCGTCGAAGAACCCCTCGCCAAGGACCACCCTCTGCGCGCCTTCCCTCGTGCTCACCTCTCCCCGCACCTCGGCGCGTCCACGGCCGAAGCCCAGGAGAACGTCGGCGTCGAAGTCGCCGAAGCCGCGATCACCGTCCTCGGCGGCGGCTCGCCCGCCAACGCGGTCAACCTGCCCTCCGTCGACTCGCAGACCCTCGCCGCGATCAAGCCCTTCCTCTCCCTCGCCCAGAAGCTCGGCTCCATCGCCCGCCAGCTGGCCGCCCCGGGCCGCATCGAATCGCTCCGCCTGACGACCTTCGGCACCGGCTCCGACCAGGGCGCCAACGCCATCGCCCGCGCCATCCAGCGCGGCTACCTCCGCGGCATCGTGGAAGGCGTCACCGACGTCAACGCCCCCGGCAAGCTCAAGGCCCTCGGCGTCGAGGTCCAGACCGTCCGCTCCTCTGCCGAAGCCGACTACAAGGAACTCATCCTCGTCGAAGCAGTGCTCGCGGGCGGCAAGACCGTCTCCGTCGCCGGCACCGTCATCGGCAAGGCCCAGTCCCCTCGCATCGTCTCCATCAATGGCCGCACCCTCGAATTCATCCCCGAAGGCATGCTGCTCCTCATCGAGAACCAGGACCAGCCCGGCATCATCGGCGCCCTCGGCACCCTGCTCGCCAAGGAACGCGTGAACATCGCCAACATGGCCCTCAGCCGCAGCGGCGGTTCCAACGCCCTCGCCGTCTACCAGCTCGACACCGCTCCCGGTGACGCCGCCATCGCGGAGATCCTCCGCAATCCGGCGATCGTCAGCGCCAAGCTGATCGAAGCCTAAGCGATGTTCGCGGCCATCGGGATCTTCGCCCTGCTCGGATACCTCATCGGTTCCGTCAACTTCGCCGTGCTCGTGGCGAAGAAGCATGGCGTCGACATCCTGAAGGAAGGCTCCGGCAACCCCGGCGCCACGAACGTCAAGCGCGTGCTCGGCAAGGGCCCGGGCAACCTGGTCTTCGCCCTCGACGCCCTGAAGGGCTTCGTCGGCGCCGGCCTGCCTTACCTGTTCCTCCGCATCGAAGAGACCGGCGCAGCGGCGGACATCCATTTCACGGTCTGCGTCGCCGGCTTCGTCGGCACGCTCCTCGGCCATTGCTTCTCCTGCTTCCTGAAGTTCAAGGGTGGCAAGGGCGTGGCCTCCACCATCGGCGGCCTCCTGGTCCTGCTGCCTATCCCGATCCTCATCGGTGCGGCGATCTGGGGACTCGTGTTCATGCTCTCCCGTTACGTGTCCTTGGCTTCGATCGCCCTCGGCGTCTCCCTACCCCTCTCCTGCTGGCTTCTGCCTCTCTTCACGAAGCTGACCTTCGGCCAGCCGGAGTTCTGGTTCGCGGCGGCCATCGCCGCGTTCAACGTCTGGACGCATCGCTCCAACATCGGCCGCCTGCTCGCCGGCACCGAGAACCGCTTCGTCAAGCAAGCCTGACCTTTTCGCAATGACCGCCCCTCGCACCATCGGCATCGGCATCCTCGGCTTCGGCACCGTCGGCCAAGGCGTCTGGAAGCACCTGCATGAGAAGCAGGCCGACCTCGAATCGCGCCTCGGCGTGAAGCTCGACCTCCGCAAGGCCTCCGTCCGCGACCTCAAGAAGAAGCGCGCGGTCAAGATCCCGGCCTCGAAGCTGACCACCGACGTCAACGAGATCATCGACGACCCGAAGGTCCACGTGGTGTGCGAACTCATCGGCGGCACCACCAAGGCCCGCGAGCTCACCCTCCGCGCCCTGCGCCTCGGCAAGGTCGTCGTCTCCGCCAACAAGGCGCTGCTCTGCGAGCATGGCCCGGAGATCATGCAGGCGGTCCGCCAGCACGGCGGCCAGTTCCTCTTCGAAGCCAGCGTCGCCGGCGGCATCCCGATCATCAAGGCCATCCGCGAAGGCCTCGTCGCCAACCGCTTCGAGCTGATCGTCGGCATCCTCAACGGCACCTGCAACCATATCCTCACCCGCATGGGCGAGGACGGCCTCTCGTTCGCCGACGCCCTCAAGGAAGCCCAGGAACTCGGCTACGCCGAGGCCGACCCGACGCTCGACGTCGACGGCATCGACGCCTTCCACAAGGCCTCGATCCTCGCCTGGCTCGCGCACGGCAAGTGGGCGCCCTCGTCCCGCACGCTCGTCGAAGGCATCCGCAAGATCGGCCCCGCCGACATCGACTTCGCCCGCCGCTTCGGCTTCGCGCTCAAGCACCTCGCCGTCATCCGCCGCGACTTCAAGTCCAACTGGATGACCGTCGGCGTCTACCCTTCCCTCGTCCCGAACCGCGACATCCTCGCGCGCGTCTCCGGCGTCAACAACGGCATCACCCTCCGCGGTGACGTCGTCGGCGCCACCACGCTCACCGGCCGCGGCGCCGGCGGCGACGCCACCGCTTCCGCCGTCATCGGCGACATCGTCGACGCCATCGCCGCCCTCACCGGCGCGATCCCGCAGGCCCTTTCGCCCGACGCCCTCGCCGCCCGCGAGCAGGCCGGCCGCGCCCTGCGCATGGCCTCGATCGACGAGATCGTCTCGCCCTTCTACCTGCGCCTCTCGCTGCTCGACAAGGCCGGCGTGTCCGAAGGCGTCTACCGCATCTTCTCGAAGCACAAGGTGTCCATCGCCCGCGTCATCCAGTACGAGCACCCGAACCAGGGCCGCAGTACCGTCACCCTTTCGACCTACCCGGTCAGCGAACGCAAGATGTCCGCGGTCTTGACAGAATTACGCCGCCTCAAGACGGTGCTCGAGGAGCCGGTCGTGCTCCGCATCTTCTCCCCCGAATCCTGATCTCCCGGTGGCCCTCATCGTCCAGAAATACGGCGGCACTTCCGTCGGCAACGTCGACCGCATCCAGAACGTCGCGGCGAAGATCAAGGAACAGTGGTCGAAAGGTAACCGCATCGTCGTGGTCGTCTCCGCCCGCAGCGGCGTGACCAACGACCTCATCGCCCGCGCCAAGGCCCTCTCGAAGCTACCCGACGAGCGCGAGATGGACGTCCTGATGGCCGTCGGCGAACAGGAGACCATCGCCCTCACGGTCATGGCCCTCCACGCCATCGGCGTGCCCGCCGTCTCCCGCACGGGCGCCCAAGCCGGCATCTTCACGGACGACATCCACACCCGCGCCCGCATCACCCGCATCACCGGTGGCGACCTGCTCGCCCGCCTCGACGAAGGCAAGGTCGTCGTGGTCGCCGGCTTCCAAGGCTGCACGGACAAGGGCGAAGTCACCACCCTCGGCCGCGGTGGCTCGGACCTCACCGCCATCGCCGTCGCCGCCTCCATCAAGGCCGACCTCTGCCAGATCTACACCGACGTCGACGGCGTCTACACCGCCGACCCCCGCATCGTGCTCAACGCGAGCAAGCTGCCGGAGATCTCCTACGAGGAGATGCTCGAGCTCGCCTCCAGCGGCTCCAAGGTCATGCAGTCGCGCTCCGTGGAGTTCGCGCAGAAATACAACGTGCCCTTCGAGGTCCGTTCCTCCTTTAACGACCAACCCGGTACCATCGTGAAAGCCATCGACAAGACCCTTGAAGACGCGGCCATCGCCGGCGTCGCCCTCGACCGCCTGCAGACCCGCGTCACGGTGAACGACCTGCCGGACAGCCCGCAGGCGCTCTCCGCCCTCTTCGACGACCTCGGCGAGGCCGGCCTCAGCGTCGACATGATCATCAAGAACCTGGGCAAGGACGGCAAAGCCAACCTGACCTTCTCGGTGACCACCGCCGAATTCTCCCGCGTCGAAGCCGTCGTCGGCCAGACCCTCAAGAAGCTCGGCTCGGGCTCCGTCCGTTCCGCCGGCGAGATCTCCAAGCTATCCATCGTGGGCGTCGGCATGATCTCCCACCCCGGCGTCGCCGGCACCCTCTTCAAGGCCCTCGCGTCCGTCGGCATCAACAGCGAGCTCATCACGACCTCCGAGATCAAGATCTCCGTCGCGCTCGAACCCGCCAAGGCCGACGCCGCCGTCCGCGCCGTGCACACGGCCTTCGGTCTCGACAAGGCCTGAGCCGGCACTCGCCTCTTGCCCGCCGGCCCGCCCCGACCATATTCGGGGCGATGCTGCGGTTCACCCTGGCCACCTTCCTTGCCCTCGGCGTCCTCGCGCCGGGTCGGTCGGTGTCGCAGGAACTTCCGCCGAACCTCCTGACGGCCGTCGCCCCCGTCGGCGCCGCCGAACGTCCGGACGGACGCGCGCTGCTCGGACTGGCCGACCAAGCCTTGGCCGCCGGGCTTTCCTCGACCGCGACGGGCTTCTACGCCCAGCTGCTCGCCGATCCGCGGCTGGATGAGAAGTCCCGCGAACTCGCCGGCCTCGGCCTGACCGCCGCGACCCTCGAACGCGCCCGCGTCCCGGAGACGAAGGCAGCGCTGAAGTTCCTGCCGAAGTCCGCCCGCAAGACCTTGCGCGAAGGCCTACTCTCCCTCCTCGAGAACGACCTCGACGCCGCCCGCAGACTGTCGGCGGAACTCGACCTCGCCGGATTGCCGGCCCACGAAGCGGCCTGGGGCCACGCCCTGCGCTGGATGATCGCCGCGGCCCAAGGCGACAACCTCAACGCGACGCTCAGCCAGGAGGCCATCGCCCGCACGGCGGTGTCCGAAGAACAGCGTCAGCGCATCGAACTTCTCGGCTACCGCGCCACGATCCTCGCCGGCAAGGTCGAGGACCGCACGCTCGAAGCCTTGCGCGAGCTCGCCGAAGAAGCCCGCGGCACGCCGCTCGCCTACGCCTACGCCCGCAATCTCGCCCTCGCCCATGCCCAGCGCAAGGACCCCAAGCGCGCGGCGCAGGCCCTCGCCGAGGCCGGTCCGCTGGCGCCCGCCCGCCAGGCCGAAGCCGACCTCCTCGCCGGCCTGATCCTCGGCGCCGACAACGTCGCCGGCCGCGAACGCCTCAAGGAAGCCGCGCGTAATCCGGCCAACGTCGCCGTGCGGCTCACCGCCCTGCGCGCGCTCGTCGCCGCCGCCGATCCGCGGGCCGAAGCCGAACCCGGCAAGCCGATCGACACCCGCGCGGTGGCCAATGAGGTGAACGATTTCCTGCTCCGCCAGAATCCGGGCTCGCTCACCTACCATTGTCCGCGCGACCCGCAGGTGCTCGACGCGATCCACCTCGCCCGCGCCCAGCTGATGCTCTTCGCCGGCAGCCGTGAGAAGGCCCGTCAGGCCGCCGAAGACCTGTTGAAGGACGTCCCCGCGAGCCCGCTCGCCCGCGAGGCGACGCGCACGCTGGCCATCGCCGCCTGGGGCGACGGCTCCTTCCGCCTGGCCGCGACCCACCTCACCACCCTCGCCGACGCGAGCGTCGAACCGGAGCGCGCCGGCCTGCGCATCGCGGCCGCCGACTGCCTCTTCCTCGCCAAGGACTTCGCGCTCGCCGAGAAAGCCTACGCCGGCCTGCAGCAGGAAGCCGCCGACATCCGGCTGGCCGAAGACGCCTTCCACCAGCGCGTGCTCTGCCTGCTCGAGACGAGCGACGACGCCGCCGCCTGGGATCGCGTGGCGCTCGCCATCGAAGAGACCGCCCGCTCGCGCCGCACGCGCACGGGCGAGCCGCTCTGGTCCGCCGCGTGGAGCCTCGTCGAGGACGCGCGCAAAGCCGGCCGCGCCCCCGAAGCCGAGAAGAGCCTGAACCGGCTTCGCCCCTTGCTCGCCGAAGCACGCGCCGACTACGCCCTGCGCTTCGCCTGGCAGGCCGCCCTGCTCGCCATCGCCCAAGGCCGCCTCACGCAGGCCGGACAGCTCGCCGTCGAGATCGACCGCCGCCTGGAGAACCTTCCCGCCGACCCCGCGCTCAGCGAACTCCGTAAAGCCGTCCCGGAACTCCGCGGCCACGCGGCCTTGCTGAAGGCGCGTACCGCCCTGAACGCCGGCTCAGCGCAAGGCCTCGACGAACTCGTGACGCTCCGTCGCCGCTTCGGCAAGGTCCCCGCGGCCGCCGCTTCCTATCTCGTGGAAGGCCGTCACCTCGCCTCGGTCGGACGCCATGCCGACGCGCAGGACCGCTTCGAAGCGCTGGCCAAGGATTTCCAAGGTGAGCCGACGCTGGCGGAATTCGCTTCGCTCGGTCTCTACGAAGCCGCCGAGCAGGCCGCCCTGCAGGCTCCGACGGCCGGCGAAGGCAAGCTCAAGGACGCCGTCGAACTCCTGGAACGATTTACCGAGACTTACCCCCTCAGCCCGCTCCTCACCCGCGTCACGCTGCGCCGCGCCGAGATCCTCCGCTCGCTCGGCCAGTTCGACAAGGCCCTGCTGGTGCTCGACGGCCTCATCCGCGAGCGCCCGACCGACGTCGCCCGTCCGCTCGCCGAGATGGCCCGCGCCGACGCCCTCTTCGGGCTCGCCCAGCTGCGCCGCGACCGCAACGGCCAGCTCGACCGTCAACGTATCGCCCGAGCCGCGGCCGCCTACGAGCGCATCGCCGAAGCGTGGTCCAAGGATTCCGCCGACACGCAGACCGAGGCCTGGTATAAGTGGGCGCTGACGCTCACCGAACGCGCCAAAGCCGAGACCGGCCCGGAAGCCGCGGCCTCCCGTAACGAAGCCCGCAAGGTGCTGCTCCGGGCGCTCGGCGCACTGCGCGGCGAACGTCCCGCCGACGCGGCGGGCCGCTTCTCCTCCGAAGGCCGGCTCTGGCTCGCCCGCTCCGTCCTGCTGATGGGCGAACTCAGCGAACAGGACGGCGACAAGGCGGAAGCCATCGCGGCCTACTCCATCATCGTGACCGTCAACCAAGGTCTCCCCGCCGGGCTCAGCCGCCTCCCCGGCCAGGCCACGGCCGAAAGCAAACTTGCGACCCTCCGCGGTTCGTCGTCCACTTCCAAGTAAGCCCCATGCCCCTCGCCTCCCTGCGTTTCTCCTTCCCCTTCGACGCCGGTCCTTTCGTGTGGCTCCTGCTGGTCCTCGCCTTCCTCGCCCTCGTCTTCGTCGTCGAACGCGCGCTCTTCCTCCATCGCGGCCTCGTCCTCTCCTCCGACTTCATCGAAGGCGTCCGTAACAACCTGCGCGCCGGCCGGCCGCTCGAGGCGCTCGCCGCCTGCGAAGAATCGCCGGGGCCGGTCCCGCGCGTGGTGAAGGCTGCGCTCCTCCGCACGAGCTCGGGCGAAGAAGCCATGCGGGCCGCCGCCACGGAAGCCGCGCTCCTCGAACTGCCCGTGCTGGAACGCCGCCTCGGCAGCATCGCCGCGATCGGCCGCGTCGCCCCCCTGCTCGGCCTGGCCGGCGCCATCTTCGCCGGCTTCGACCTCGCGACCGCCCTGCGCGACGGCAGCGTCTACGGCTCCGCCGACGGCCTCCTGCTCGTCGTCCAAGGCGCGCTCGCCACCGCCGGTTTCGCGATGGTCATCGCCGCCGGCTGCGCCCTCGGCCACCACTTCCTCGTCGGCCGCGTCCGCTCGATCGTCACGGAGATGGAGATCGCCGCCCACTCCATCATCACCTTCGTTCGCCACGAGCTGCCGGAGGAGAAGCCGCGCCAGCCCTGAGATGCGCACGCCCCTCGGAGTCCTGGAGAAAGTCCGCCCCGCCGAACGCGGCCTCGACTTCGCGCCCCTGGCCCTCGCGCTGGTCTGCGCCGCCCTGACCTACGTCCTCTCGGCCGAATTCATCTTCGCGCCCGGCATGTACGTGGGCTTCGACCAACGCCCCGGGGCCGTTAGCTCCACTCTCGAGACGCCGCGTACCGCCGCACCCGACCTGGCCCGCACTTCCCTGACGGTCACCCTCGTCTCCGCGCGCGGCACTGGCGTCTACGTCGTGGCCGGCCGCGTCGTGGACCGCACCGGCCTGAGCGCCGAGCTGCGCCGCGTCGCCGCTTCCGGCGGCTCGACCCGTCCGGTGCTGATCAAGGCCGATGCTTCGCTGACCATGCAGATGTTCCTCGAGGTCTGCGAACTGGCCCGACAGGCGGGTTTCCCGGGAGTCTTGGTCGCCGCCGACGAGCGTTGATTCGCGGTTGCCAGACGCGAGCCGCGTAGAACATCCTCCGGCCAAGTGTCGTCCCCCGCGCCCAGCCCCTCCGTCCCGTCCGCCCCTCCGCGGCACATCGGCATCATCATGGACGGCAACGGCCGCTGGGCCGCCGCGAAGGGCCTGCCCCGCCTCGAAGGCCATCGACGGGGCGCCGAACGCCTGATCGAGACCGTCGACGCCTGCATCGACGCCGGCGTCAACACGCTCACCGTCTTCGCGTTCTCCGCCGAGAACTGGAAACGCCCGCTCGAAGAGGTCAGCGGGCTCTTCAAGCTCGGCGAATGGATTCTGCGCGCGCACCTCGCCCGCCTGGAGAAGCGCAACGTACGCCTGCACGTCATCGGTGACATCACCGCCCTGCCCGACTTTGTCCGCTCGCCGCTCGAGGACGTGATCAAGTCGAGCAAGGACAACACCGCCTTCAACCTCGTCGTCGCGCTCAACTACGGCGCCCGCCAGGAGATCGTCGCCGCCGCCCGCTCGCTCGCCGCCGATGTCGCCGCCGGCAAGCTCGCGCCGGAAGCCGTGGACTGGTCCGCCGTCGAAGCCCGCCTGCAGACCGCCGGCCTGCCCGATCCGGACCTCATCATCCGCACCTCGGGTGAATTCCGCCTGAGCAACTTCCTGCTCCTGCAGTCCGCCTACGCCGAGATCGTCTTCGCGTCCGTCTTCTGGCCCGACTTCGACAAGGCGCAGCTGCACCTCGCCCTCGCCGAATACGCCAAGCGCGAACGCCGCTTCGGCATGACCGGCGCCCAAGTCCAGACCCCCGCCCAAGCATGAAAGACCGCGCCCTCAGCACCATCGGCCTCTGGGTCGTCGTCGGACTCGTCATCTGGATCGGCGGGTTCTTCTCGGTCGCCGAACAGGCGTCGTTCGGCCTGCTCGCGTTGATCATCGGCGCGGCGCAGTATGAATTTTATTCCCTCGCGCAACGGATCCCCGGCGTGCGTCGGCCGAGCCTTTCCGGCATTGTCGCCGGGTTCACCCTGCACTTCGCCCTCTTCTTCTTCGCCCCCGAACAGGCGCGCACCCACGTCGTGCTGACGATCGGCGCCCTGCTCATCGGCGCCCACCTGCTGTCCTTGCTGCGTCACCCCGGCGAAGTGCCGACGCTCCTGCGCCGCTTCCCCACGCTCTACGGCTTCGCCTACCTGCCCTTCATGCTGGCCTCGCTCATCGCCATCGCGCGCATGAAGGAAGGCCAGCTGCTCACGACCCAGTCGGTCGGGCTTTACTACGTCGTCTGGGTGTTCGTCGCCACGAAGTTCACCGATGTCGGCGGCCTCCTCTTCGGCGTCCCCTTCGGCAAGCACAAGATCGCCCCGAGCATCAGTCCCGCCAAGAGCTGGGAAGGCTGCGCCGGCGGACTCGCCTGCTCCGCGCTGGTCTCCGGTCTCTACGCCTGGCTGCTGCGCGACGCCGTCGGCGTGAGTTTCATGGTTCCTTGGAAGGCGGCCGTCATGGCCCTGCCGATCGCGGTGCTGAGCATCCCCTCCGACCTCGTGGAGTCCGTGTTCAAGCGGCTCGCGGGCGCCAAGGATTCCGGCGCGACGATTCCCGGCATCGGCGGCGCGCTCGACCTCATCGACAGCATGGTGCTCACTTCGCCCGCCGCGCTGATCCTGCTGTCCTACTTCCTCGAGTGGGCCAAGCGCGGCTGATGACCGCGTCCGCGCCAGCGATCCACGTCCTGACGGGACCGACCGCCGTCGGCAAGACGGAGACCGCCCTGCGCTGGGCGGAGCAGCACGACGCCGAGATCATCTCGTGCGATTCGGTGTGCGTCTATCGCGGCATGGACGTCGGTTCGGCCAAGCCGACCGCCGAGGAACAACGCCGCGTCCGGCACCACGGCCTCGACCTCGTCGACCCGAGCGAACGCTACTCCGTCTCGCAATACGTCGACATGGCCCGCACGGCCATCGCCGGCGCGCACGCCCGCGGCAAGCGCGTCCTGGTGACGGGCGGCAGCGGCTTCTATCTGGCGGCTTTCTTCGGACCCGTGACCGACGAGCTGGAAATTCCGTCGGCGGTCGCCGAGGAAGTGCGCACGCTCCACCGCCAAGGACTCGCCTCGCTCTTACTGCGACTCCGCGAACTCGAAGGCCCGAAGCTGCCCGACTGGCTCGACCTTCAGAATCCCATCCGGGTCGCCAAGGCCTTGGAACGTCGCCTCGCCTCCGGGCGCAGCCTCGACTCCCTGCGCGATGAGTTCCTGACGCGCCGAGGTCCCTTCGCCGACCACCCGGTCACGTTCGAGCTGCTGGAGCGACCGGACGCGGAACTCAAAGCCAGGATCGCCGCGCGGACGGAGCTCATGCTCACGCAGGGCATCATCGAAGAAGCCGAGCGCCTGCTGGCCATGGGACTCGACCCGGAGCTGACTTCCTCCCGCGCCGTGGGCTATCGGGCCGTCATGGACTGGCTGGAGGGCGGGAAACGGGTCGCCCGCTCCGGACTCGCCGAGCGGATCAACTTGGACACCTGGGCCTTGGTCCGGAAGCAGCGGAAGTGGTTCCGGCGCCTAGGGTTGGCCAAAGACGGCGAATAAGGGCCTTTTTCGAGTTTTCGGGACTCCAAACGACTGAGCCGCGTCAAAAAGGGCACTTTTATGCCCTTTTACCGCCTCCGTCCTTGCCACCCCTCGTTTTTTGACCAATTTCGCAACCGAACCCCCCACCCACCCTACCCATGCCCCTGAAACTCGGCCAGCCTCTCCCTGAAATCACTCTGAAACAAGGTATTGCCGGCGCTGACGGAAAAGTCGGCCTGGTCGACGTCAACCTCCGCCGCAACGTCGGCAAGGGCAAGACCGTCATCCTTTTCGTGCCCCTCGCCTTCACCGGCGTCTGCACCGACGAACTTTGCAAGGTCACCGGCCTCCTCGACGAGTACAAGAAGCTCGGCGCGGACGTCATCGCCATCTCGGTCGACTCCCCCTTCGCGCAGGAAGCCTGGGCCAAGCAGGCCGGTATCGGCCTCACTCTCGCCTCGGACTTCAACCGCGTCGCCCTCAAGGCCTTCAAGGTCAAGGACACCCGCGTGATCCCCGAGAAGACCGGCCTCCTCAACGTGGCCAAGCGCTCCGTCTTCGTGGCCGACAAGGCCGGCAACGTGATCCACTCCGAAGTGAAGCGCGACCCGTCCTCGATGCCGAACTTCGCCAAGATCAAGAAGGCCGTCGAAGCCTAAGCGTCGGCTAGGCTTATTTGAAGGCGGTCGGGCTTGCCCCGACCGCCTTCTTTGCTTTTGGCTACTGCCCCGGACGGCCGCGTCCGGACCCATCCTTTCATACCCAAACATACCATGGCCCTCAAAGACCCCTTCAAAGCCCTCCGCCCCTTCTCCGCCGGCGGCAAGTCCGGGCAGATCTACTCAGTGCCTGCGCTCGAGCAGGCCGGCCTCGGCAAGGTCTCGCGCCTGCCGGTCTCCATCCGTCTCGTCCTCGAATCCGTGCTGCGTAACTGCGACGGCGTCGCGGTCACCGAGAACGACGTGAAGACCCTCGCCGCGTGGAACGCCGCGAAGCCCGTCGACACCGAGATCCCGTTCGTCGTCGCGCGCATCGTGCTGCAGGACTTCACCGGTGTGCCGCTCCTGGTCGACCTCGCCGCCATGCGCGAAGCCGTCGCCAAGCTCGGCAAGGATTCCGCCGTCATCGAGCCCCTCGTGCCCGTCGACCTCGTCGTCGACCACTCCGTGCAGGTCGACAAGGCCGGCACCGCCTCTTCGTTCCTCGACAACCTGCGCCAGGAATTCGGCCGCAACACCGAGCGCTACGAATTCCTCAAGTGGGGCATGCAGGCCTTCAAGACCTTCGGCGTCGTCCCGCCGGCCATCGGCATCGTCCACCAGGTCAACCTCGAGTACCTCGCCAAGCTGGTCTTCCAGAAGGACGGCGTGTTCTACCCGGACACCCTCGTCGGCACCGACTCCCACACCACGATGATCAACGGCATCGGCGTCGTCGGCTGGGGCGTGGGCGGCATCGAAGCCGAAGCGGGCATGCTCGGCCAGCCGGTCTACTTCCAGACGCCTGAAGTCATCGGCGTCAACCTCACCGGCCGCCTCCGCGAAGGCGTCACCGCCACCGACCTCACCCTCCGCCTCACCGAGATCCTCCGCAAGGCCAAGGTCGTCGGCAAGTTCGTCGAGTTCTACGGCGAAGGCACCGAGGCCCTCTCGCTCGCCGACCGCGCCACGATCGCCAACATGGCCCCGGAATACGGCGCCACGATGGGCTTCTTCCCGGTCGACGACAAGTCCCTCGACTACCTCCGCCAGACCGGCCGCGACGAGTCCCACATCGAGCTGGTGAAGGAATACTACAAGGCCCAGGGCCTCTACGGCATCCCGAAGGCCGGCAGCATCGACTACACCCAGACCATCGACCTCGACATCGGCACGGTCGTCCCCTGCGTCTCCGGCCCGAAGCGCCCGCAGGACCGCATCGACCTCCCGAAGATCAAGGAGTCCTTCAACACGCTCTTCACCGCGCCGAAGGACAAGAACGGCTTCGGCAAGGCCGCGGCCGACCGCGCCGCTTCCGCCGCCGTCGGCGCCACGGGCCGCTCGCTCCAGCACGGCTCCGTCGTGATCGCCGCGATCACCTCCTGCACCAACACCTCGAACCCCTCCGTGATGGTGGCCGCCGGCCTCGTCGCCAAGAAGGCCGTCGAGAAGGGCCTGACCGTCAATCCGAACGTGAAGTGCTCGCTGGCCCCCGGCTCCCGCGTGGTCACCGACTACCTCAACGAGATCCAGCTCTCGGGTTACCTCGACCAGCTCGGCTTCAACCTCGTCGGCTACGGTTGCACGACCTGCATCGGTAACTCCGGTCCGCTCGACGCCGACATCGAAGGCGCCATCAAGCAGGGCGACCTCGTCACGGCCTCCGTGCTCTCGGGCAACCGCAACTTCGAAGCCCGCGTCCACGGCGCGGTCCGCTCGAACTTCCTGATGTCCCCGCCCCTCGTCGTCGCCTTCGCCCTCGCCGGCCGCGTCGACATCGACCTCGACTCCGAGCCGCTCGGCACGGGCAAGGACGGCAAGCCGGTCTTCCTCAAGGACGTCTGGCCCACCCAGGCCGAAGTCGCCGACCACGTCGCCCGCGGCCTCAAGCCCGCGATGTTCAAGTCGAAGTACGCCGCCGACTCCCTCGCCAACGCCACCGCCGAGTGGAAGGGCGTCCAGGGCGGCACGGGCGCCCGCTTCAGCTGGAAGGAATCGTCCACGTACATCCAGGAGCCGCCGTTCTTCAAGGGCTTCTCGATGACCCCGCCGCCGGTGCCTTCGCTCGCGAAGCTCCGCCCGCTGGCCATCCTCGGCGACTCCGTCACGACCGACCACATCTCCCCCGCCGGTGCTTTCAAGGAAGAGACCCCGGCCGGCAAGTTCCTCCTCGCGGCCGGCGTGTCGAAGAAGGACTTCAACTCCTACGGTTCGCGCCGCGGCAACGACCGCATCATGACCCGCGGCACCTTCGCCAACACCCAGGTGAAGAACGCGATGGCCGACGGCAAGGAAGGCGGCTTCACGAAGGTCCAGCCGGACGCCAAGATCGAGGCGATCTACGACGCCTGCCAGACCTACCAGCAGCGCGGCGAAGGCATGATCGTCTTCGGTGGCGTCGACTACGGCATGGGCTCGTCCCGCGACTGGGCCGCCAAGGGCACCGCCCTCCTCGGCATTCGCGCCGTGGTGGCGCAGTCCTTCGAGCGCATCCACCGCTCCAACCTCCTCGGCATGGGCGTCTTGCCCCTCGAGTTCGCCGACGGCAAGAACGCCGCTTCGTATAACCTCGACGGCACGGAGACCTTCGACCTCGAAGGCCTTTCCAGCCCGATCAAGCCGAAGACCCCGGTGACGCTCGTCATCCGCCGCGCCAACGGCACGGTCGACAAGGCCGCGCTCATCGCCCGCATCGATACCGCGATCGAAGGCGAATACTACCGCCACGGCGGCATCCTGCCCTACGTCCTCCGCCAGATTCTGAAGTAAGGCTTCAGGCAGGCGAAACCAAGGGCGGCTCCGCGAGGGGCCGCCCTTTTTGTGCCCGATATCCAAGACGCCCCGACGCCCTCGAATGGCCGGACTCGCAATGTCGTCACGGGGTAGGGTCGCCGTGTCGTCGCCGGGTAGGGTCGCAATGTCGTCGCCGGGTAGGGTCGCAATGTCGTTTGCGACCTAGTGAATCCTCCCCACCCACCCCTGAGACATCCTAGGAATCGCGTCGCAACCCGGACCGATGAGCATCGGCGGATGGATTTCCAGATCAGGAAGCGCTTGCCACATGATCGTCCCGGATGGGTCGATGAAAGGGATGCCATCTTTCTGACCTTCTGCGGACAACCACGCAGGCTTAACCAATTCGCCACGGATCACGCATGGGTAAACATCGTCGAAGAGGCGCTTCATCAAGAACGACAAGGGCGTTGGTCACCCCTGCTCATCCTGTCCATGCCGGACCATCTCCACCTGGTCGCCGTCATACCGTCACATGCGGGCATCCGCGCGACGGGCAGGCTTTTCAAGCGAGGCCTTGCCACGCGATTAAACTGCTCCTGGCAAAAGAACTTCTTCGACCACCGCATCCGGAACCCCGCCTCGTTTCGCGAGAAGTGGGCATATATCCTGATGAACCCCGGGCGAGCCGGCCTGCTTCCTGCAGGCGCCGTCTGGCCCTATGTGTGGACCAAGGATTGGAATCAAGGCTAGGTCGCAAACGACATTGCGACCCTACCCATCCCTCGCATCTTCCCCTCTTGCCCCCCGCCGCCCGGACGCTTACTACCCTACCTCATGGAAATCGGCGTCATCAACGGCCCTAACCTCGACCGACTCGGCAAGCGCGAGCCGGAGGTCTATGGTACCCAGACGCTCGGCGACCTCGAGAAGCTGATCGAGAAGCATGCCAAGGCCGCCGGCGCGAAGACCCGCTTCTTCCAGTCCAATCACGAAGGCGAGATCATCGACACGATCGCGAAGTGGGCCGACAAAGGCGTGAAGTTCCTGGTGATCAATCCGGGAGGCCACACCCACGTCTCGGTCGCCCTCCGCGATTCCATCGCCGGCAGCGGCATGCGTGCCGTCGAGGTGCACATCTCGAACATCTACAAGCGCGAGGAATTCCGCCACAAGTCCGTCACGGCGTCCGCCTGCGAAGGCGTGATCACCGGACTGGGCTTCGAAGGCTACCTGCTCGCGGTCGACTTCCTGGTCGCCAAGGCGGCGGCGAAGCCGGCCAAGGCCGCCAAGGCGAAGAAGAAGTAAGCGGCAGGCTGAGTGGAGGACTGAGTTGAGGACGGCGTTGAGGCCTGCATGGAGAGCTGCGTGGAGGGGGCGTGCAGCAATCCAAGGGCACGAGACAGAGAAGGACAGCACGTGGTGCTGTCCCTACCTCGAGAAAACCTTAGCCAGCAGGGGCGAAGCGGGAGAGATTACATTCAGGACGGAGCGCCGTGCCGTCGCAGAGGTAAGCGGCCATTTCTTCCGCCATCAGCGGCGCCCAGACCGTGCCGCGCGGTCCGAGACCGCCGAAGAGGTGCGTGCGCGGCTGCTGCGGGTGCGTGCCCATGAAGGGATGGTTGTCCGAGGTACAAGGCCGGACGCCGGCGACATGCGCGGTGACCTCCACCTGCACCTCCTCACCGAAATAGCCCCGGAAGCGGCGGATGAACTTCTCTTTCTGCGGCTCGGTCGGAGTCTCGTCCAATTGATCCCACTGCCAGTTGGCCCCGGTGCGCCAGACGCCCTGCCCTAGCGGCAAGGCCCAGCCTTCCCGATTCAGGATGAAGGGCTTCGTGTCGACGGAGGTGCGCAGCGTCAGGGCTTCGCCCTTCGAGGGCTGCCACGGCAGGTATTTGAACGGTCCGCGCAAAGCGGACTTATACCCGTCGCAATAGATGATGGCACCGGCGCGGACGTGTCGCCAGCTGACGCCCTCGGAATCGGTCACCGCCTCCGCCGGATCGAACAAGGCTTCGGTCAGGCTGCCGGCGGCGAGCAGTTCGGCGCGGACGTCCGACATCAGTTTCGGCAAGTCCACCCAGGCGCCGTTCATGAGCGCGCCGCCGAACGCGTCGGTCAGGCCGACGTCGAGTTCGCCCTGCGCGGAAGTCACGCGCTCGATGAACGGCTGGCAGCTGCGGCACTCGGTGCGCTTCAGCCCCTTGGCGCGCTGCTCGTCATCGACGAACATCCGGTAGACCGAAGTCGGGCGGAAGACGCCACGGGCCGTCAGCCGCTCCTGGGCGGCGGCGAAGAGTTCGGGGTAATCCTTGGTCAGGGTGAAGCGACGTCCGGTCAGCGGCGTCATCAGCCCGGCGGCGACCTGTGAGGAGGCGGACTTCCAGCCGTCGTCCACGACGTGGACGGTGCGGCCGCGCCGACGCAGTTCCTGGGCGAGCAACGAGCCCGCCAGGCCTTGGCCGACGATCAAAAAATCAACCTGCATCACCGGAAGGAGACGCAGGTCGAGGGAAGGTCAACTTTCGGCGGTCTTTTCTCAGAAACCGACCGCGTTCTTGGTACCCTGCTTGGTCACGATCTTCTCGTCGGTCCAGACGGCGACGCCCCGCTTCACCTCGACGAGGGTCAGCTGGAAAATGAACGAGCCCTGCCGAGTGCTGCCGGCATTGGCGCGGTCTTCGAGGATCTTGCCCTTCAGCACGTATTCGGCCATAGGAAGTTGGCGTGGATCGGCGGCGGGCTCGCTATCCAGCAGCGTCACGCGGCCGGCATTGACCAGCGGCACGGTGATCTTGGAGAGCAGCAACGAGGTGTCGAAGTTGTCGGCGGTGTCGTTGGTGATCGTGCCCAACCGGAGGACCGGGGCGCCCTTGGAGAAGGACGGCGACGAGATCATGGACTGGAGCATCTGGGAGCCGGCGGTGGCGAAGTCCTGGATGTTCACCTTATCGAGGCTGACGACGAGTTCGCGGCCTTGCGGGTCCTTGTAGGTGGCGGGCGTACCGCAACCGACGATGAAGACGGCGCAGGCGAGGAGGAAGAGCTTGTTCATGGGAGGGTTCAGCGGGTGATGAGGCGGAGGCGGCACTCAGCGGACGAAGCCTTGAGGGCGGTCGCGGTGACGGTGGTGAGGGCGCCGGGTTCGAGCGGGGTGACGATCCAGTTCGGCTGGGACTCGGTCACGGTGCCGTCGGCGGCGAGCCACTCGAAGCTGACGTTGATGGTCTGTCGCAGGTAAGAGCCGTTGCGCAGGTCGAACTGGACGCGGGTGTAACCGCCGTCGGTCTTGGACTTACGGGCAGCGAGGAGCTCGACCTTGTTGCCGATGCGGGCGTCGTTGAGCTGCGTGGTGAAGCCACCCTCGGGACGCGTGGTCGCGTAATTCACGGCGTCGGGCGGAGTCAGGCCGCGCTCGATTCGGTCGCCCGTCTCGAGGACGGTGGAGCAGCCGGCCAGCAGGCCGAGCGCGAGAAGAGGCAGGAGTTTTTTCATGGGACGAGAGGGGTGCAGCGCAGAACGATAGGAAGATTTTCCTGCGTGGACTTGAGGCTTACAAGCAGAACCTTGCCCGCCGGGAGCGTCACGGAGGCCTCCGGATGGCCGGGCACGGTCAGTTTCTGCCCTGGGCGGGCTTCGAAGCGAGCCACGGAGAACCGGGCGGGCAGGCTCGACCAATTACGGATGTCGGCCTTGGTGGTCCCGACGGTGTAGACGGCGGTCCCTACCTTGGTCGCGATCGACCAAAGCATCGCGCCAGAGCCGGCATTAGGCCGCCGGGCGGCCTCATCCGAGGATTCGTTGATGAGGTAACTGGCGGTGGCTTTGACGGCTGCAGAGGTGAACGCCTGGGTTTTGATGCCTGGCAAGGCGGCTTCAAAGTGCTTCGCGATGAGGGCGTCCGGGCGACTCGCCAAGGGCAGCGCGACGTCCTGAGAGTCCAATTTGAGCTTCAGATTGTAATTCAGGCCCGAGGGTCGGATGGCCGGCAAAGCGACGCTCACGTAAGGCACCCGACGCGCCACGATGAAGAGCGGGATGTCGATGCGCTGCTGATACCATTCCGGGCACATGCCGGTCTCGGCGACGACATACACGATCATCCCCTGCCCGAGGCTGGCCGGAGCCTCGGCGTCCTGCAGGTCACGACGGAACACTTCGTTGGCGCCATTGAGCTGCGTCGCCGCGAGCAGCTCCTTACGCGCCTTCTCCCGGTCGGATGGATCCTGACCGAGACGCAGGAAGAACATCCCCTGCAGCCAATGACTGAAGGCGTCATCATAGGAGCCCTCGGCGG
>Ga0315907_10002648_pt1 | contig 22179 bp, 22 predicted proteins | sample LakEriMetagenome_3_FD_203525 | JGI IMG/M metagenome (GOLD analysis project Ga0315907, IMG submission 203525) | Freshwater fungal communities from buoy surface, Lake Erie, Ohio, United States - Buoy 12 MA123 | ecosystem: Environmental > Aquatic > Freshwater > Lake > Lake biofilm | place: USA...
GTTCTTATAGAATAGAATATTAGGTTTACCGTCAACTTGAAGCTCTCCAGTGTCACCATTAAAGTAAATGTCTTCCTTAAACATGTTTAGGAACTCGCGAACGTCTTCTTGGCCCTTTTGAAAGCTCTTACTTCCGATAGGAACTGATGTTGTCAAGCGAATCGGCGCATTCATCACGTGCCAAATAACTTTACTGTGCTCGATGATTCTTAATAGATTGAATGATCTGATCAGTCGCTCAACAAAGGAGACTCTCTTGGTCCTAAAGTGGTTTGCATAAGAGATATAGATCACCTGTGAATCGTTTAGGACTCGAGTAGAACCTGAAGCTGGGTCGTATTGTAACCACTGAAGAAATACTTTACCATTAGTATCCTTCTGTAACTGTGGAGCAATGCTGGCAGGATCCAATTCTTTGAATCCTATGACTTCTTTAGGTTTGTCTAAATCGTCGTAGATGATCTCAAAAGAAAGGTGTCCTTCGACTAGGAATTGAAAGGCATACTGCCATGCAGATATTCCTTCACTAAATCCCCAAGCAGTTGAGATCTTCTCAAAATTGTCTCTATACTTATTAAGTACTCCTTCCTGAAAGTTTAAACGTTCTTCCTTAGTGTTTCCTCGATAAAGCATCTTGCCTGTCAAGTCCTTAGGATATATGAATCGGCCCTCATCATCGTACACGATCATGTCATCCACAATAGTCTCAAGAATGAATTCGATCTCGCCGTTTGCTGCGACGTCTCTAAGTCGTTCCCTCTTCACAACATAATCCAGTTGAAAGAAGGCGATCGCCTTGGTTCGAAGCTGAGATGTCGTATCAGAAATAGCCATTGAAAACTTTAAGAGTTCGTCGTTTGCACTCATCTTGTTTGATCTGGCCTGGAGCTGACTCTCAATGAATCCTATTGCCTGTGAGTTTCTAAGAAGAAGATCCTCATGTCGAGTTCCGAACTTACTGAGTCCGGCTAGTGCGCTTCCTGCTCTTCTTCCATTTGTGTCTAAAAATCCTGCCATCTTACTTTATTGAGTTTTCTAAAAAGTCTTCAAAGACTTTTGCTATATTTATTGGATCTGGATAGAGTCCTTCCGGTGAAAGCTGAGGATTGACTAACTTTCCATAGTTATCCCAATCGATCAGCCTTGCCTCAAGGACATAGTCCATATCATATTTATTTATTGCGTAATTTAAGTTATCTATCCCTAATACATTGCTTAACGTAGTCGGAGTGATTAAATAGAATCGTTGATCGATAAGTCTTCTCTCTTCAAGAGGAATTAAAGATCCGTCCGGCTTGAATAAGTTAGCCAGTCCATTCACCAAAGAAAACTCCCAATATGTCTCAAGGATCTTGTTAAGAGCAACTGGCGGAATTACCTTTAAATTCAAGATCAAGTTGGTCTCCTTCCAATTCTCATGAAAGAGTAAAAGTCCGACTGGATTCAGGTCCAAATAGTTTTTCTTGGTCCAAAGTCTAACGAATTCTTCATTGATGTTCGGAGTTGGCACCATTGTCTTTAGTGCATAAAACCTTCCTGGAATTATTCGTAACCGATTTTGAGAGATACCCACTTCTTCTGCGACTCTTGCATAAGTCATAGATCCATCATTCTTCTCTATTTGATTAAATCTTTTCAATACTATCTTTTACACCTTGTTGAACAGAAAGTTTTCTGTTATGATCCCAAAACGCATGTTATTTTTCTTGGCGTATACTTTAGCTGCTTTGAACTTAGCGTCATTGATGACGTATGCCTTAGCATGACGAGCATAATTAAGAGTCGCTTTCTCAGTAAGCCGAGTTGGAGGTTCAGGCGGAGTGAGATACTTATTGGGTTTGACCTCTATGATCCACTTAGTTATCACTCCTTCGGGTGAACGAGTAGCCATGTAACAGTCTACCCAGTATGTTGATTCCTTCTTAAGAATAGGATTCCAATACCCGATTCCAGTTGGCTCAGACGCATATTCAACGACTAGATCGTTGTTATCACAATACTGAAGAAACTTAAGTTCCCAACTGGATCGATAGATGATCTTGGTCACGTCTCCCTTGTATTTCTCAGGATTGTGAGGAGTAAAGTATCCTTGTTTGACCTTTCCTCTTTGTGGTTTTAAGAAATCATGTATGTCTCTCTTCTCTTTCATATAGATTATTTATCTAAATAAAAAAACCTCACTCTTGTGGCAGCGAGTGAGGTTAGACAAACCTTTATATGACAAAAGTAAAGGATTATACTTTTTCCATGAGCTTATCAGCATTAGTTGGATCGAGTTTTCCCATTTCAACAAGTTTTACTAGTAATGCAGCCATCGCTAGCTTTTCAGGAACGTCGCCTTCCGTCATTTCAACTTGATTAGATTTAGCGGCAGCCGATAAGTCCTCAAAAGCAGCTTTTGCAGCCTCTTCAACGTCCTCTTCTGATCCAACGAGTTCAACTAGCTCATCTAGGATAGCAGTATCAATGTTTAAGTCAACGTTTTCATCGATAGACTCATAAAGACGATAGTCTCTAAGCGATAAAATTCTTCTTTTCATGAATTTTTGATCTTTTTGTTATTTATCTACACCAAGATGAGATCTAGAGGCGATTCTGAAAAGTAATCTAGAACAAATGAGTTAAATTCGTCAAACCCGAACCCTTCTTCTCTTGAATGAATGAATTGGAACAAGTCGTTAACGTCTTTTATTAGAGACACTTCAAATCGATCGGCTTTGTACTTTATTTTTAAGTCATTCATCACCTTGCTCCATAGGAAGACTCGATATCCTTTCTTAATGAGCTCAATCGACTGCTTTTTTCCAGCAAGGTCACTATCGAAGAAGATGAGGGCAGAGTTCTTAGAGAGAAGGTTCTCAAGAAGCAGCTTACTCTTAGAGACTCCAGTCGTGGCTATCGCGTTTTGAAGAAACATTGCATCAATCTGACCCTCAGTCACAAAGACTGGCTTGGTGAAGTCAACGTTAAAAACGTTAAAGTAATTATTCAGAGAATCTATGTCCCCTATCACCTCATCGTTTAGCGAAGGAACTAGCCCGTTTTTCTTTAGTTCAGCATAGTTCTTGATCAAGTACTTTGGACCGCTCACTTGGTCTAATCGACGAATAGCAAATCCCAAGATCTTCTTTGATTTTAGGTCGACGTTAAAGAGATACACCTTGTTCTGGCTTGAATCGAAGTAGCAACAGTCATCAAATGTGGGTATTCCTTTAAGTCCTCGACTCTCCACAAACTGCCCTATTCTAGATCCAAAGTCGGCCTCTTTGCAGGGAGTTAAAGAAAACCTAGAGACCAGATAATCTATTTCTAATAGGGATGATCCGATGTTTCGATTTATTAGGAGCTCGATAAGGGAGCCTTTTTTCTTCTTGGAAGTGTTGTGTACCCATTGCGGTTCAACAGCCTTGACGCTTGGGATCTCTAATCCATACGTCTGAGCGTATTTTGAGACGAACTTTGCAGTATCCACCTTGATGGAACACCCGTCGTTGTAACACTTATAGAATCCTCTCTCAGGATAGAGGTTACCTCTCTTCTTCTTGGAATCAGTCTTGGAATCCCCACAGTAAGGGCATGCAAAGTTAAGCTTATCTCCAGCGTCGTGTACAGTCTGTTTTAACCTGTCTCCAGGAAACCTCTTTTTTAGGAGGTCTCTAACAAATTCAGGTATACTGTAATTGGTCAAGATATCAAACATTTTCTTCCTCTACCTCAAGTTCAGACTCTACCTTTTCCTTCTTTTTAGAGAGACGCTTGATGTACTTTTCAAGCTCTGGCTCTGGGACTATTACTGAGTTTAGACCATATCGAGTAATGACGCTAAGATATTCTTGAAAGTCTTGCGTCTCGACCTCCTTCTCTGGATTACCAATAGTTGTCCAAAACTTCTCGGGCACAGGCTCGTATTGTAGACTAGCTTGATCTACTACAAAGAGAGGATGAGTTAGGTTTTGAGATAGAACTTTCTTGCTCTTGATCGTGACCACTTCAATTGCTCTTTTTAAGTTTTGATCGAGTTGACCTAGGTTCATCGCAAAAAGAAACCTATTGATGGGTTCGACGATTAGTGAGAAGAACTGCAGATTCATGTCCATCTTGGGAACGATTTCATCAGGATAAGAACCTGGAGAATAGGCGAACACGTCAAATCCACCGTCATTCTCTTCAGGATTACAGTAATAAAACTTGATCTTGTCACCTTCTCTCAACTTTGGATAGCGATCAGTCAGACTGGTCTTGATTAGAGTGTGATTGTAGATGGCAGCTGCTCTTGGGAATATTGATATGCCCTTCTTTAAGTCGAGCTTAGCCTCACTCGCTACGTATTTATTATAGACCCTAATCTTATAGTTGAATGCAAGCTCGTCTGGATGCAGGCTCATGAACTCTTTCTTGATCTCAAGAAGAGTCGGAATGATGTCCTTCTCAATGTCGAGACGTTTACCTCGATTTAGAATAAATGAGTAAAGCGATTCAAGCTTTTTTCTGGCCCAGATTGGATACGATCCCTTGATGGATTCGAGACCCTTGATCACAAGGTATCTCTTCTCTTGAGGAATAGTCTCATAGCTAGGATTGGGTTCATATGCCACTCGAATAGCATAGTTCTTCTTCTTTAACCAGATTCCGTGTTCAGAAAGGTTTTCCAATTTGAATTTAAGTCGGTTCTTCGTATTGAATATCTTTCCGTATCTTTCGAAACACTGGTCGAAATAACTAGAGAGTCGATGTTTGTCGATATTGATACAGATGTTAAGGATCTCTTCCTTTGTGAAGTTTGCACCGATTATCGAATCTATCGCAGAGTCAAACTGTACATAGATCGAGTCAGTGTCAGTATAGATCGCTGCGACATCATCTATCTTGTTTATAGTATATCCATCAAGTCCAAGTAGACTGTGCAGCTCCTTATCGAGGTGCCATCTCTCTTGAAAATAGTGATTCACAGCCTTGATGGAGAACTTTATTAGGTCTTGACCCTGAAGGGTGATCGATTGAGCGATATCCGGATTGTAAAAATAGAACCACTTGTTACCGAATGCTCCGTATATCGAGTTAATTAGGATCTTGATCGCATTCTGCTTTAGATCCAGCTTTTTTATTTTCTTTGATTTGTCCTCCATATAAAAGTTATACTTTTTTAGACGCTTAAGTTTTGATCTTAAATAAAATACTAAATCTTCGAGGGACCTTAAACTTAAGACCTGTAAAAGTCAGATAAATAATAAAAAGACTCAGTTATGGAAGAGCTCGAAAACGAAAGCAGTCTAGACAAGACGAAAGACCTGTTCTCAGCCCTTCCCTTTATGTCGGTATTTCCGTTCGAAGAATACGACATTAAGTTAGAGGAGAAAGGGAAAGATTACTTACAGTTGGGAATATCTCCGCTTCTAATTGACATGATAGGAGAGAGCGGAATGACTGAAACCGTAAGCTTTTATTATTATGATAATGACTCAAAGGTTGCGATATCTGTCTCAAGGGATGACCTTGATTGGATAGCGGAAGAGTCTGAAAGGATCAAGAAGATGGATGCGATTCGACTTACCATCGACAAGGCGCTAGAAGAAGATGACCTGATCCAAAAGAGCAAAGCAATAAAACTAGGTAAAAAATTCACTAAGGAACTTGGTTGCGACCACATGTTGAGCCTAGACTTCGGCGAGATACTTAACGAGTTCTTGGGAATATACGATACTGTCTTAACATCCAAAATAAAATTAGGCTTACAGAAACTGAGTGAGGCCTCAATAAAGTCTACTGAATACTCAGAAAGACAATTCAAAGCCGTTACTGGCTTTCTTAACTTTCAGTTACACTACTCTAGGATAATACTTGGTGTCGTGATCGCTGCTAAAATATACTGATGCATGGCAAGAAAAAAGAATCAACTAAACAAGGAAGAACAAGAAGACTTTGACCTGTGGTCCAAGGAGAGAGAAGCGATTGAGACTTCAAAGAATTTTAACGAAAGGATAGACATAAAATGTAGATCAAAGGCACAAAAGGATGCAATAAACGCCATTGAGAATCACGATATATCGATAGTGACAGGTCCTCCAGGGACGGGTAAGACATACCTCTCTTGCGCTAGAGCTCTCAAGTACTTAAAGGACGATCCAGGAACCTATAAAAAGATCATCCTAATAAAGTCAGTCAACGTTCCTAAGGACGAGGAGATAGGTTACTTAAAGGGAACTCTTGAGGAGAAGATGGAGATGTACATGTATCCATTCATCTCTAACTTTCATAAAGTGATTGGCAAGCCTGCGACCGAGTTTCTTAAGGCGGCCGGAAAGATCGAGATCCTGCCGATAAAGTTTGCTCTAGGAGTCACGTTAGACGATTCAATCATCTTGATAGATGAGGCTCAGCAGATCGCAAAGGATCACCTGCATACTCTAATCACCAGGATCGGAATGAATTCAAAGATGGTCTTCTTAGGAGACATCAAGCAAAAGTCAGTTAATAAGAATCAAAAGAGCGCGCTTGAGATCTTGATGGAATATTTCGTGGAGATTGAGGAGATTGGTATGGCTCGGCTATCGACTGATGATATCGTTCGGCACCCTATAATCAAGAAGATAGAAAAAGTTTTTGAAAAGATTGAAAATGCTGAGAAGCTAAATAAATAAAAAAAATAATAATACTCATGAAAAGAAATCATGTAAAACCTTTCGGTCGATTCATAAATGAAGGATACTATTATGGCTCAGAGCCAGAGAGTAAATCAACTCGACTTAGATCTGAACTAGTTGGAGGAAGGGGACAAAAGGCTCAATATGATGAGCTTACTCCAGAAGAGCAAACTCAATTAGAGATGTTGTTTACAGAATTAAGCGGAGATCGTAAGCTAGCTAAAATGTTTGTTAGTGGAATGTCTTCTTATAATTCAATTGAGGATATAAAGGCAGGTTTAGAACACGCGCTAGACCTTTTAAGAAATCCTGAGACTGGCGAAGATGAACCTAATTGGGACATGAGTAACTACTGATCTTAGTTTTCAATAGATGTGAAAAGCGATCTACTCAGATCGCTTTTTTGTTAAGTCTACTTGACTCTTAGATATCTCAAACTTCTGTTCTTGATAGATCTCCTTTCTTACCTTTGAATGCTTTACTGAATATCCATCTAGCTGATCGACTAGATCCCAAACCATCACATTAGTCTTTTCCGCGAGCTTTCGCATACCTCGGCCTATCGCTTGTCGAAGAGTAACCTCGGCCTTAGTTGACTCTGCGAGTATGATGTGGTGCAGGTTCTTGGAATCGATTCCAGTAGCAAAGGTTCCATACGACGCTACTATCACCACTCCGTCCTTAGATTCCAATATATCCTTAAACTTGTCTCGATCAAGTGAGTCTACCTCACCGTCGATGTAAAAAGTATCCGGATTCCACTCAAGTAACTTTGACTGGATCAGTTTGCCATAGCCGTTCTTTACGTCTGAAAAGAGTATGAGAGAGTTCTTTTCAAACTTTCTTACTAGATCGCTAATGAAATCTAATCTTTCCTTGCTCTCAAAGATGATTCCCTTTTCGATTGCCAACATGTCCCTACCGAAATCCTTGGGATTCTTGTACATGTCCTTGCCGGTAGACTTTAGGTGCCAGTATTTCTGGATCTGAGGGTCTGTCGTATCATACATCACCTCCACCATCTTGATCTTGATGTTAGGTGAATAACCATTATCGATGAGATGTTTTGCTGAGAGCACCATCACTAGTGGTCCAACGTTCTCTTGAACTCTGAAAAAGTCTGAGAATTGCTCGTCTAATTTCACCGTTCCTGAAAGACCCAACCGATATTCCCAATTAGTACAAGAGAGCAGTATGTCCCGAATGGAATTACCCTTTGACTTGTGAACTTCATCCACTTGCACGACTGAGAATGATTTGAACAGGTTAGGATCCAGGTTCACTAAGCTCTGATATGTGGATATCACTATCTCTGCTTGATCGAATCTTTCCTGAGTGAACTTATCCTTACCTCCAATCGAACAGACATTCCACTCCTTTCCAGGCTTGGCGTACATGATGAACTTTTCGGCAGTCTGACCGACTAGTGAGATGTTCGGCACAATAATGAGTGACTTTTTCTCCTTACTGATCTTGCCGCCGTCTCTTAGGAATGAGTTATAGATATAGAAGATCAGAGTCTTTCCAGCAGAAGTCGCCAACTCTTGAGTACAGAACTTATACTTTATTGCTCTAAATGCTCCTTCTACCTGATAGTCTCGAGGAATGATTGGGTTGCCGCGTTCGTCGACTATTCCGTCTAATAAGTTCTTGACATATCCTAAATACTTGTCCCTATCTAGGTTCTTATTCACAAAACCTTCTGCTCCCTCGATCTCACACTCAAAACCGCTCCTTTCAGAAAAATTATAGATTTCCTTCCATAAACCAACTGCGATCTCTCCGTTCTTAGTGATGAATGGATCCATTCCGTCCCAGATGCCACGATCAACAAGCACATTGAATGCAGCCTTCTTCGATTTCTTCTTAAAGAAATTAAAGAGCGCAGTCCTTTCCATATTGAGATTAAAATCTACAAGCTTAATGAATTTACGGTCGGGTGTGAGCTTAAACTTTAACACAATGAAGATTTTATAGACCTAAGGTCTTTTCTATATCAAGTCTCGTCTTGATCCCGAAGATGATGTTATCGATGGTCTTGATCGACTCATTGAAGAAGGAGACTTGGGTCTCAAACATTTCAAGAGATTCTTTAGTCGCAGAAGTACGACCGTCAATCACGACAGTCTTCTCGTTTGCCTGATACCTGAGCTGCAGGTTTCTAGAAACGTTCTCAAGCTCGACCGCTCGTTCTTCTCGATATTTCTTACGCAATATCGTGATGTGTTCCAGCAAAGTGTGATTGTCCTCAAGCAGTCGCTGACGTAGGGAGAGCATGTTGACCTGAGCCTCCTTTAGAGTCTTTAGGTTGGAGAGCTTTTCTATGTTAGCATAGATCTCTTTTGAGATATCAGCACGTCGTTCCTGAAATTTAGCGGAGATCTTTTGCTTGGTTTCTTCGTTCATCGAGTCTTGACTTTATCTTATGTTATACTCAAAATGAGAGCTAGGTTTATCCGACGAAGTCAACAAACATGTAATTAGTTGATCCTATCTCAAAGTGGTCGTTGTTGTCCATCTCATCCTTTCCTAAGGAGGACACTATCTCATTACCTGCTTGTACGTTAGATCCATCTGAGTAATAACAGTCAATCTGGTCGTCTCCCTTTTTACCCAAAAAGATCACCTTAGTCTTAAATGCATCGAATATCTTTGGTATCTTATTCTTAAAGGTCTCGTCGTCCTGGACAACCATGAAGATCGAAGGGTACTTAACAAGCGTTCCGTCCTTACTCATTAGGGCTTTTTGCTTGATGTAGTCTCCACCGATCAGTTCAGAGTCCAACGCAGATAGGTATGAATCAGAGTTCTTGAAGACTATTATCACGAAGGGCAGTCTCATCTGGACGGCATCACGAATGTCGGTCCAGTTGTGAGAGGTCTCTTCGTCCGAATTCTTTAGTTCGTTTTCATAGTCCTCAAATAGCTTGATGTATTTTCCCATCTTAGAGATCAAAACTTTTTATTATTTATCAATAAAATATATCATGAAAGATATTACTAAGATTTTTGTGTTTGATTTTGATGAAACACTGTTTAGAATGCCAGGCTACACTGATCGATTCTCAGTAGAAAGGCTCAATCCGGAACTTGATTTTCCCGATCCTTATTCGTTTTACGATCACCCTAGCTCAATGGATCCTGAAATCCATAACATTCAGTTAATTGAACCAGTATACGATGATTGGCTAAGAGCTTCAAAGGACCCGACCGCAATAACTATACTAATCACACATAGGATAGAGGAGCTTAAGCATTGTGTCGATCACCTATTAGAAAAATACGGTATCTCCTTCGATCGCTGCTACTTCTTGGGCAGAAAGACCGAGAAGATCCTTATTCTTAAGTCTGAGTTAGAAAAAACTCCAACCATCAAAGAGATAAGAGTATATGAGGATTCATTAGAACAGCTAAAGAAATACCAGCAATTTTTCCATGAATACGTTTTGACTATCCAAAGATCCGCAACCTCATTGAGTAGTTTAATGACTTTAAACATGCAGCTAGTGGATAAATCAAAGGTGATATCGCTCCACAGTTTTACTGCAGGAGAATCAAGAAGAATAGAATTAAAGAGATGATACTAATAATAGAAGGCCATAGACATAGCGGAAAGACTTTTCTAATCGAAAAGTTTCTTGAACAGAACACTGATCCTAGGGTTCATTACTACAAGTTTCAATTCGCAAAATATATTGAAGCCTTGAAGATGAAGGATCAGGAGACTGGGCCAGGAGTTCATTACTTTAGCATTGCGAACGTGCTTACGATACTTGAGCTCAATCAGACTCTCTTAAAGGATCACATCCTAGTCTTTGATCGTTGCATCTTCTCAGCCTATGTGTGGTCGATCTATCGAGAGAGAATGGGCGCGATTCGGTTATTGGAAGAGTTTAAGAAGATCCTAATGAGTGACCTTTATCAGAACAGCAAAGTCCTATATGTTGAGAGAGCTGAAGAGATTGAGATCACTAGAAGAGAGAAAGACTACTTTGGAAACTTTGAGAATGCAGAGAGCGAAAAGGAACTCTTTGAAAGGATATTTTCAGAATTCAAACCACAGATTACTGATTCTTCAAAGAACAATGAGTTTGACAAAATGGTAAATCATTTCAATGAGGACAGCGTTGCTGAATTTAACGCAAGGTTGAATGGTCTAATAAATAACTCTGTCTCTTCTTAATAAATAATAAAAAATATTTTGAAATGGCAAAATATATGCGAAGCTATTTTCAGTACGTGAACGAAGCTGAAGAATCGTCTAAATCTTTAAGAGGCTACAAGGCAGAGACCTTAATCCAACGAATAGAGGAGCTAATGGATGTGCTATCAGACCGCGTGAGATTCGGAGTTCCATCTGATTACTTGGGAAAGGCTCTTACTTCTAGAGACGCAAACGGTGCCATTCAAAGAATTAAAGAACTGCAAAGATATTATTCAGGAAACGGCGAGCAAGTAAGATTTTACTGCTGGTCGATCGCATATACAGGTTCATTTGAAGCCACTGAAAGCCTTAAGGACAAGATAGAAAAGGCTGGAGGATTCGGTAGTGATCTAAATATGAACCTAAAAAAGATTGCTGAGTACTTCTCTGAGAACAAAGAAGATTCAGACAACGTTGCGACCATTTCAATAGGTATGGACGCGAAGAGTATTAGAGACTCAATAAATAAAGCAAAACAGAAAAAATCAGAGCCAAAGGTTGAAGCCAAGGAAAAGACTCCAGGTCAAGCTCCTACTGAAGAACCTAAAGCCGAGATCTAAAGACTGACTGATGGCAGGAATAAACAATCTTAAAGAGATATACGAAAAGAAGGGTGAAGCCTTCTTGACAGGCCTCTTAAACAAATACGTGATCGTTAACGAAAAGGTGGACGGTGCATTCTTTGGAGTCAAAAAGACAAAGGATGACTCATTCAAATACTTCAAGAAGTCTGGTGAGATCACCTATGTTGATAGAGTATTGATGAAATACTACAATCCTGCAATCAGACACTTCGAGGAGCTCTTGATGGACAAGAGACAGAGAATTCCAGCTAACTTCTTTTTCGGTTTTGAGTTCTTTAGTCGAGGAGACTCAATGATTAGCAGAAAAGTAGGAGCTCCAAAGAATGGCCTAGTTCTCTCTTACATTCACAGAATGGACGAGTCTGGAAACATCTTGGAAACACTACAGTCGAAGGATCAATTGAGCAGATGGGCAAGCTACCTAGAAGTAGACGTTCAGCCTATCATCTTTGAAGGAAACCTAGACGATGAACAGAAGACTAAGATACTTGAATTCGTTTACGCTGATCCTAGAGAACTGGAAGAAAAATTTAAGACTAAATCCTTCACCAAGCATGTGCTTTCAGTATTGGATCCAGACTCACTAGTCGAGCTTAACGATAGAGAATTAGAAACAATCGTCTTTCGATTTTATGGAGACGACGCTGAACATGATGTCTTCCTAGCAAAGATGGTAGATCCGCTCTTTCAAAAGAGAGTCGGTGAGAACACTCAAAAGAAATCCACATCCTCCCAAGATTACATATGGTTGATTGTGATCGATCTAATGAATCACTTTGAGATGTATGATATTGAGGACGTAAAGAAGAAGATAGAGGACTGCGAGACATACGAAGAAAAGTACATTAAGCTGATCAATTCTATGTTCAAAGACTTCCTGAAGGAGTATTCTGAAAAGTACGATGGATTAAGCTTAGAGATTCCCGATTACCTAAAGAGACCTGAGTTCGAATTGGACGTTGACTTGATTGGGGACCCTGAAGTGGTAGATTCAATCAGTAAGAACGAGACAAATAAAGAGATTTATAAGATCCTACTTAATTTCTTTAGAAAGGTGCGTAAGAAATCTAGTGCAGGATTCTTTACTCCGGAACTAGTATCCCAACTCAATCTAATAGTACAGAAGATCAAGAACATTATTATGGGGGACGCAGTGTATGAAGGCCTTTTCCCAAGCTTCAGCCAGTTCCTGGGAATGCCGCAAGACTTTTCTGCCATGAGTGAGAAGGAATTCGCAAAAAACTCAGCAGAGAGAGTGGAACCCACTGAGGTAAACATTCTAGTCGGAGCTTTTCAACCTGTGACGATGGGCCACATTAAGTCAGCCAAGTTAATGAAGGAGAAAAACGGAAAAAAGGTCGTTTTTATAGCCATTAAGGGAGAGAGACAGACTAAGATGTCCCCGCTCACTCTAACCACCACGACGATGTTGCTCAATAAGGTTCAGCAGGAGTATTCAAGTCTAATCGCTGACGTAAAAGTGGTCTCTGTAGGAAACCTAGAAGAGATCATAAAGATACTTCGTCCCGACTATGAGCCGATCCTGTGGGGAACGACGTCGCGTCGATTGAAGGACTATGCGATCCAATTAGATTACATAAGAAAAAGAGACATTCCTTTGAGGATATCGAAGGAGTTTAAGATAGTTGAGCTTCCAAGCTTTATAAAGTCTGAGGAAGTGTTTGACTCGATAAAACATTCCAATTTTGCAGAGTATAAGAAACTGGTTCCAGACTCGATTGAGTCTGACTTTTTTAACCTACAAAAAGAATTGGGGATCCGAACTCCAATCATGGAAAACCAGGACGCTAGGTTATCTGAAGATGATTTTAATAAAGAAGAGTCTGAAGAGATAGAATAGCGATCTGAATAAAAAAATGTTATCAATATGAGGTTTAATAACCTAGAAGAAATTGATAAAACTTACATATCTGAAACCTATCTAAACAAAGATCTCAAGTGGGTCGTTCGAATGAATTCGTTAAGCGATCGATTTGGAGTCACTCAGAGAACAATAGAGAAATGGGTATCAAAATTGGGAATAACTTCCAAAAGCATACCTGAACCAGAACAGTTTAAGATCGCTCAGGCTAGAGAACACAATAAGAAGTCTAAGAGATTCATCATTACTTGGGCTCAAAACAATACTCCAGTTCATAATCAATTCTTAAAAAACATTGAGGCGTATGCCGAATTCATCAATGCTGACATTCATGTGATTGCAGGTCGATATAAAAATCCGACCAGCGTCTGGACTAACGCGCAAACGATGGAAGAGAAATGGCACAGTTCAGTCGTTAAGTATTTAGATGCGAATCGCCATGACATTCATAAGAGAGTATCGATCATGTCTGACGTGAAGATCCAGCCAACTGCTGTGAATCCCATGACTGGACTTGAAGGAATGAGCGGCATAAACTCTTGCGTTTTCGGCTCACCAAAGATGCAGCTGGAAATGATTCCTGTTCTAGAAGGTCATGAACCCAAGATGATGGTCACTACTGGAGCTTGCACCATGAAGAACTATACTGATTCTAAATCAGGTAAGAAGGGAGAGTTTCACCACACATTGGGATTCGTTATCGTTGAGATAAAGGACGAAGGTTCCTTCTTCATGCGGCAAGTAACAGCAACGGATAACGGTTCATTCACTGACCTGTTCTATAGAGTAGAAAACGGTGAAGTGGATAGAGCAGAAAAAGTATCAGCAATCGTCCTTGGAGACCTACACTACGGTCATCACGACCAAGAGGTACTCGACAAGACTCTTGATTTCATGGCTAAGATGAAGCCAGACCATGTTGTTCTACATGACGTATTTGACGGCAAATCAATATCTCATCACGAGGAAAAGGATCCTTTTATTCAATATCAAAAAGAGATGGAAGGTACTAATTCTCTGAAGAAAGAGATAGAAGATCTTCTTAAGGGTCTATCTGATTTCGCGGAATACAATACTGTGATAGTTCGAAGCAATCATGATGATTTCGTGGATCGGTGGTTAAAGAACACCGATTGGAGAAAGACCCTGACACCAAAGAATTCCTTGGAATACATGCAGTTCTCAGCGGCAATCCTAAATGGAGAGGCTCCGCAGGGAGTGATTCCTTGGGTAATCAAGAAAAAGTATCCACACTTTACGACTTTGGGAAGAAGCGATAGCTATATCGTAAACGGTTGGGAGCTGGGTCAACATGGAGACATAGGCTCAGGAGGCAGCCGAGGCTCCCTACAACAGTTTAGAAAGCTAAATACTAAGATAATAGTCGGTCACTACCACTCACCTGGAAGAAAGGATGGTGCGCTTGCGGTAGGAACTTCAACTGAGCTTAGAGTGGGTTACAATATCGGACCTAGCGCTTGGCTGCAGTCTCATGTGATAATCCATGAGGATGGAAAGGCCCAACACCTTCACTTCATCAACGGAGAATACACTACCCTAAAATAACAAAGAAGAAATGGCAAAGAAGAAGCATTCATCCTGGAAAAACTACGAAGACTATCGAAAGGGTAAGGCTCCCTTGGAAAACGCTCTTCTTCAACATCCTGAAGAGGGAAGTGATGGAAATTCAGTATATGATTTCATGAAAGGAGAGATCAAGAGAAAACTTTGGGTCATCCCATATGACAGGTTTAAAAAGAAAGATAAATAATAAAAACTGATCGATCGGATGAGCTTTGGAGAATACTTAAAACATTGGCTGGGAACAGTCACTCCCGTTTTTGAAGCGGAAGCTGAGACTTCGTCAAAGAAGGACGAATCAAGTTCTGAGTTCGATGAGATTCGGGAGCTAATTTCGAGCGGAATAGGAGGTGATCCAGTCGACGACACCGCTAGGACAACATCCTTTGACTCTTTAGAAAAGGCATTAGAAAAGATTGACGTCAATCTACTAGAAAAGATTCAAAATCAGCCTGAACTTCAAAGGATTCTCATGATGTTGGTCGAGCCTGAAAAGATCGGAATGGTTGACGAGTTCGTGAAGAGGACTAGAAAGACGATCAGTCAGATCTCAGCAGAAAAGAAAAAGATAAAACCTGAGGACTCATTTAAGAAGTTTTATGCCTTAAAAACTAGAGAAGCTGAACTCTCAAGTCGTATCTATAAGATCCATAAAATATTTAGTTACGCAAGCACTGCACCAGATTACGACACTGAGACTGCTCTTATGCTCTATTTCAAAGAGAACGGAACTGAGCTGAAGTTCTCAACGAGGGAGGGAACTCCAGTCTATAAGATAAAGCTAGTAGGAGGAGTTCACAATGCAGTAAAGTCGGACGAGTTCATCATAACTGATCAGAACGGAAACGAGCAGACTCTAAAGAAATCGATGTTTAAAGGAATTCTTAAGTCTAATCCTGAGATCGTTGAGGAGGCTAAAAAATCAGTAGGCGCATCAAATAGAAAAAAGATCGAAAAGATCTTGCAAAAGGCAAACGATTTGATAGCTAAGGAGATTGCCGATGCGATGGCTGAAGATAAAAAGAGAATTTACGATATCCCAAACACGCCAGAAGGACTATATCAATTGAACATAGATTGGAAGCCTCTAATAGACGCACTAGGATATCAAGCGGTCTACGATAAAGCAATAAAAAAGAAAGAGGAACAACTTGGAAAAGTTGAGAAGCCGAGTCTTCGTCGAAAGAACTTGATCAAGAACAATTTAATCTCGGCACTTAACCTTGCGTTACTTCCTCCTATTGTGAATGGGGAAGTTTCTCCTCCAGGAGGAGACTATTATAAGCTATTCAAGGCACTGGACAAGAAGAACTCTGCGTGGATGGAAAATGCTATCACTAACGAGTTTAATAGCTTAAGTAGAGCAGCTCAATTTAAAGCGAGCTCTTCAAAAGAGAGCGCGCTAGAGGAAGACCAGCTAACGTATCTTTCCTTAAGTAAGGAGTGGATCCTAAAATACATCAAGAGCTCAGAGGACGGAGAACTTTCAGACAGGGACAGAACATCAGCCGTGACTAAAGTAGAGGCCATTGCTGCTGAGAAAGAAAAACAGATCAAGAATAGCTATCTCTCTAAGGACTTTAACATGGGTAACTTTAAGGGAATCCAGTTAAAGCCAGACCTAAAGCTTCCACTATACGTTAAAATAAAGCTAGCCGTAAGCGAAAAGGATCGTATTGCAGAGAGTCCGCTAAAGAACATTCTTAAGGGACTAGGGCAGTTGGTCGTAGGACTTTTTGCCGGAATCCCTGATGCAGGGGATGCAGTAGTCGCTGCAAAGAACGCTAAGCAGAACCAGGCAATATTCAATGGACTCGCAAGCATAATCAAAGCAGGAGTCCTAGTGACTAGAGGAAAGCAAGCAGGTCGAGACTTTGATAAGGGTCTTAAAAAGGCGACAGCAAAGGCTAGGTTAGACGTAGTTGGACTAACTCCTTATGGAGATAATGAGGGCCCTAAGTTTTACAAGTCGGCTGAGATGAAGGAGAGCGAGGGAGGAGTCTCTCCAGGAACAGCATTCCAGACTCCAGGCACAATGGTAGACTCTAACATGGATACCTTTGCTCTTGCTGGTCCGGGAAGAAAGCCAAAGGGTAAGAAAACCAAGAAGAAATCGATGGTACAAAAGATTTCAAGCTTTAACGATTTTTTGAAAAACCGAGACTGATCACCCAGTAAAGGGTCGACTATAAATAATAAAAAGGAATTATTATGTCAATTTGGCCCAATCAGGGAGATAACAATAACATTCTACAGAATGTGGATCCAACTGAAGCTCAGGCTAGGGGAATACTCGGCTTGACTGATTCTGCGATTGCAGACAGTACTTCTACTTACATAAACGGAAGTTACTTAGGAGGAGCAGACGGTCCTGCAGGATCAGCGATTCCTGTGATAGGAACGGATTCATTATTCAATCCTTTTTACATATTTAGGTACGCTCATTTCGCAAGCGGAGCGTCTGATGTTTCGGCAGGAGTCTATGATGTTACTAAACACAGGTTCACCTACCAGAGCTCAATACTTGGAGCAGACGTCCTGCATGAAGAGAGAAGGAAGGTGATTGAGAACCCTACTGCATCGATCATAATCGCTGAATCACAAAAGAAAGCGTCAAGTAAGGAAGGGCCGTTATATCCTTCTCCATACCAATACAATGACTTTTTATGGTGTAAGTACTATGGGAAGATTCCTAACAATAGATTGCTTACCCTGAGACGATATCCGATTCCTGTTGAGGACAACTTGGGAGTCGCTCAGCAAAACCTGCCACTGATTCCTTTGGCGCAAGCCGTGACTTGGTGGGGAGGAGGATCCGGCAACACATTAAGCAGCATCTTGGGAATGAGCTATGGATTTAACTGGAAGGACGATGCGACCGCAACCGTACAGGACGTTGAAGGAAATGAGGTTGAGGCCGGAAAGGTACTTGACGCTCTTGGAGTAAAGAAGGACGCTGAGACTCTTCGGGCAGCTCTTACTGCGATCTTCTTTCAGAACCCAAACAATCCTTTTGAAGCCAGCGGATATGACGCGACTCTACAACAGTTCGTTAAGGACTCGTGGCAGAACGGTGCATATTGGAACCGAGTACTAGGGCCGATCAATGTCATCGACAAGACCAAGCTTAGAGAGAAAGGATATGTATTCACTCACCAGATTAAACTAGACTTTGAATACACCATGAGATCTTATGGAAACGTGAATCCTAAAGTGGCCATGCTTGACCTAATGAGCAACTTCCTGTCCTTGACCTACAACCGAGCTCTGTTTTGGGGAGGATCGTATCGATACTTTCAAAAGACCGGCTATCTGGCACTAGGATTAAATAATGAAAAGCTTGAACAGGGAAATGCGATTGAGGGAGCAAAGGACATGTTGACCCAGTTAGGAGGACTGACTGTTGAAAAGGCATCAGAATTAAAGAACTTCTTAGATAGCCTAGGATCTGAGTTTGATGCAGCGACCAATCTAGAAGAAACTATAACAAAGCTAACGACTGCCGCTGGAAAAAATCCTGTCTTGCAGGACATAGTCTCAGCCAGACTCTCTGGACTCTATCAAAAACCTCTTGTCCTACGTGCGCTTCTTGACGGTCGAGCAGTGGGAGAATGGCACCTCACGGTAGGTAACCCAATGGATCCAGTCGCAGTAATAGGAAATCTGTGTTTAAAGACTACAACAGTAGCGTTTACTGAGGAGTTGGGAGACAGTGACTTTCCAGTAGGAGTAAAGTTTAGCCTTAGCCTGGAGCCAGGTCGACCTCGAGCGAAACAGGACATTGAGTCCATGTTTAACATGGGTGGAGGTGACATGACTTTCACCAAGTTACAGGATCCGGCCAGTGCATACAACTCCTATGGAGAATACAACAGCATTCGACTATCTAATGCTCAAGGTTCAGCCATTGATTCGGGCATACAGGCAGTCCAGGACATGGTAAAATCTTCGGGTGCAGTGACGAATACTGCCGCTCCGTCCGCTCTTAGCGATTACTTTAAGCGCAGCGTACAAAGAGCATATGGAGATGGATTCGCAAACTCTGGAATACTTCCAAGCTACTTCCAAGAACTAAAAACAAAGGATTAAGATGATCGTAAGTAAACTATTAAGAACTAAGAGCTTTATTAAGAATGTGAATGGCGAATCGATCGCAGACCTGATGAGTGCGACCTATAAATTCGACGAGAACGGTATCGCACTAGGAAACATTTTTGTGAGTGAGTTTGAAGTAATGAGACCTGATCTAATGTCGATGAAAGTATACTCAGAATACGATAACTGGGATGTTCTTCTTAAGTATAATGGAATCTCTAATCCCTTCTCACTTGACTTGGGAGAGATACTTTTAGTTCCGTCAATCAATAAGATTCGAAAGATGATAGTCGCTCCGACCACTGTTCCAGAAAAAGGGACTGAACCTCAAAAGAAGAACGAACAGAAGATAATGAATCCCAAGTCGGACAAGGACAAGAGACGACTTGAATCACTAAGGACTAAAGTCTCTGAAGTGGTTCCTCCAAACGTGAACCTTACTGGTGCACAGAACGTGAGAGTAGTTGACGGTATCGTGCTTTTTGGTCCAGACATGACTCAAAACGCTAGTTCCACCCAGAGCAATTCATTGGCACGAAGCCGAGTACAAGATCAGTTAAAGAATAAAGGAAAGTTCTAAAGATGGCATTTAAACAGACATTAAAGACTACTATTCAACCATCGATCAAGATGGTTGATCTTTTTGATTTGGATACATCGAAAGATTCTACGACTCCTTCCATAACTAAAGAGTCGACTGTGTATCCTGATGTTGCTCAAAAGGCGGGATCAACTGTGCCCTTTGTGAAAATAGGAGGACAGGTAGTCACAAATATTGAATCGATGACTATTGATGAGACTGCTTTCTTACCTAAGCTTACTCTCATCTTTAAGGATTCGGCTGGAGAGTTTTCAGGAAACACATATCCTAAAAAGCATTTGCTTGCAAGCGTATATCTAAAGTCTCCTAATCCAAACTTAAAACCAGTAAGAGCGGACTTCCTGATTGCTAGCATGAAGTCGATAGCTCCTCGTAATTCAGGAGACAACGTAGAGCTGACTAAGAACATAACTTATCTTGTTTCTGGGGAGCTGTTTATTCCTAGGTTACACAATAACGCGGCTAAGAGTTATCCTAATTCTACATCAAAGGAAGCTCTTCAACAGATCTGTCAAGAATTGGGTCTAGGTTTTGTAGAGAACGACTACTCACCGGCCGATGCCATGACTTGGATAAATTTCTGTAGCAGTCCTCTAAATTTTATTCGACATGTAGCAGAGCACGCTTATCAAAACGATGAGTCGTTCTTTACATCATTCATTAGTAAAGAACTCATGTTAGCTCTAATTGAAGTGAACACACAAATAGTTCCAGCAGAGACTGACCTGACCTTTAATTCATGGGCAGACGCTTTGCAAGCAGACTCTGACCAGACTCAAAAGAATTCTCAGTTAAAACAGGGAATATCTGAAGACACGGTCGTTAACTTTCTGACAAACCAGGGAGGTTATAAGAATAAGATAAATTACATCTATGAAGCGAATTTGATCTCTGATCAGGGAAACGTTTTAAGATCTTCCGGTTACAAGAAACAGATCTATTATTACGATCAAGTAGAACCCGATGAGGCCAAAAAGTTCAAGACTTTTTGGACGGTTCCGCTTACTTCTCCAGGAGCATCAGAAGACGCCATGCTAGTTCCTCAGAACGAGGGAATGACTGAGGTAGGTCATAAGAAATGGATGGACATTAACTATGGAAACACTCACGAACACTGGAATGCTGCTCGAGTCTTTAATACTCATAACATGCAAGAATTAGAAAAGCTGCAACTTAAGGTGAGATTAAAAGGAATCAATTTCAATGTGATTCGAGGATCAGCTATTCCGCTATTCATAACAGTAAAGATGGCTGAAAAGCTCAGAAAGGATGCTAACTTGGAAGAGAATACGGCTAACGCTCAAAATAAAGAATTAGGATCAGAATCCATTGACACTCAATTAAGTGGGAAATATTACGTTAAGGGAGCCAGGTATTACTTTGATCCTAAGGACAAGATGCTATTCTGGACAGAACTATTTCTAACGAAGAGAGAGTGGACTCCATCAAAAACAATCACGACCCTAAATGCATAACTTTTACGGAATACAGAACAAGGTAAATACCTTTAGAAAAGGCTTAAACTTCGATCGATACGACGAGCCGACTTACTTGACTTTTTCAATCGATTTTAGGTTTGAGGAAGCTGCGCCCTTCGGAGACATACTCTGGACAAGCCCACTTTTTGCAAAGCCAGAGGCGTCTAACAGCGCACAGCGATACTTTGGATCAGTCGGTCACAAGGACAAAGAAGCACAGATCAAGACCTTTAAGGAGATCTTAGAATACATTACTTTTAATGCACCATGGTACTTTCAGTCGATCACCGGTCTTGATTCAATGTGGACTAAGGGAACGGACATTGCCAAAGGAAGTAAAGAAACTTCAATCACAATAAGCACACTAGAGGCGATTGACCTTAGGATAACTGAGTTGGCTAACCTCTATAGAGGAGCGATATTCGATAAGACTCACCTAAAGGAGAGACTGCCGGATAACCTGCAGTGGTTTGCAATGGACATCTATGTGGCCGAAGTTAGGAACATTCGATACACATTAGGAGGAAATGTCGGTGCCCTAGCAAACACGTTTGGAATCAATACTGGCGGAATAAACACTATCGCTACCCAATTGGCAAATGCAGGAAGCGCCTTTTCTAGTGAACTAGACGTTGCTAGCGTGCTAAAACAGTTCGGCTATATTAAATTCAAGTGTCGACAGTGTACTTTTGACTTTACGAAGAGTTTCGCAGGAGGTGCATCATTAGGAGTCTCTGCTGGAAAAGAAGCTGCGACAAACGCATTCAGCATAAACATCGGCTTCTTTGAGGAAGAGAGCGAGTATCAGGACGGAACTAAGCTAGTAGACGATCCGTCAATGTCGGAAGTAAATAACCCATGGAGTTACAGAAACATTAACTCACAAGGAGCGAACGTGCTGAATAGCGCAAGTAATCTACCTCTAGTAGGAAAGGCAATCGGTAGCGCAGCTGACCAATTCAAGTCTTCTCTTGAATCAATCGGTGGCTTGATCAATCCAAGCCTAGCTGCAGCAACCCAGTTCATAAACCCGACGACTAAGGATTTAGGAAACATATACGGTCAATAAAACTCAATGGAGAAACAGGATATAATTTAATGATGACGAATCAC
>Ga0315907_10002649_pt1 | contig 22174 bp, 35 predicted proteins | sample LakEriMetagenome_3_FD_203525 | JGI IMG/M metagenome (GOLD analysis project Ga0315907, IMG submission 203525) | Freshwater fungal communities from buoy surface, Lake Erie, Ohio, United States - Buoy 12 MA123 | ecosystem: Environmental > Aquatic > Freshwater > Lake > Lake biofilm | place: USA...
CACCCACGGACTAGAGAACGCTCCCGAACCCCTCTCTCTTCTGTACGTACTGTCCTGTCCTGTCCTGTTGTAGCGTGACGAACGGCGAACGTTCGGCGCACGTACGGCGTACGTTCGGCGTGACGCGGGGCGTTATGCACGGCGCACCTCCCGGCGCTTTTCGCGGGCGGCCTTCGCCCGATCGCGGGCCGCTTCACGCTCGGCCTGCATCTCGTCGCGGCTTTTCTGGTGATTGAGGAACCCGACGATCTGCCAGCCGTCCGCGGTCCTATCGAGGAGCCCGGCGGCCTCCATCGCCTCGGCCTGCCGGCCGGTGGTGTCGCACCACTTGAGGCAACAATCCTCGACGAGCCCATCGGTCTCGTGCTCCTGGGCGTAGAGGATCATGGCGAGATACCTCATCTGTTCCGGCACCTTCAGCCGCGACACCTGCGGGTGCCGAAAGAAGTTCACGTCCAGGCGTGCCCACTCGGCCATTTATTCTCCCTTCCTTTCTTCGGTCAGCTCGGCGACGAGGCGCAGGCGATCCGCGCCGCATCGGGAGCACAAGCACTCGCAGGGGTTCGTGTAGAGCACGAGCCACCCGCACTCGAGGCAGCGGTAGGCGAAGCGGACGAGCTTCACGCGGCCTCCACTCTCACGGCGAGGCGGGCCTCGCCTTCGTCGGCCCAGCGCTTCACCACGCGGGCGTCGACGAGGAATCGGTCGTCCGGGACGGCGCCCACGGCGACGAGGGCGTCGATAACTTTTAGGATGTTGTCCGCGTCGGGCTTTCGGGCCGGGTGCTCGGAGCGCTCGCCCCGAGGCGAGAGCGTCCCGTCCGCGCGGTAGTGGTCGCGTGGGCGCTCCATGTAGGCCGTGAGCTCGCAGGTCCACGCGCCCGAGGCGATGTAGGGCTGCCCGGCCATGCGCCAGGCGGTAGCGATGAGCCCGGCGTACTCCCGATCGGCCTTCGCCGTGTAGGCCCGGGGCGTACCGTCGCGGCCCTTGCCGAAGCGCGGGCGGCCTGCGCCCCGCGGCTCGCCGGGGACCACGACCTCGAAGTGGCGGCGGGCGCTCATGCGAGCTCTCCCTCATTATCGGCCCGCTCGGGGTAGCCGTCGGGGCCATCGATAACCCACCCGGGCGAGGTCTCGACCTGCCGCTCGTCGCGGCGGGCGTAGTACGAGTAGGCGGTGTTGCGCCGGCGCTGCTCGCGGTCCATGTGGTGATGCCGCACGACGACCTCGGGCATCTCCAGCGCGGGCGCCATCTTCTCCCTCGGGCCCCAGAGGTAGACCCACTCGCCGTCCGACTTCGCCACGTAGTGCCAGTGGCGGCCGTAGGGTGCGAAGCCCGGGAGAGCGCGGAACACCTGCCGCATGGGGCGGCGGACGTCCTGCCACAAGCGACCGGGCTCGGAGAGGATCACCTCGGCGACGTCGTGCGGGGTGCTCGCAAGGCGGGCGCGGAAGGCGTCGAGGCCCTCGTGCTCGAGGAGCTCGTTATCGCCATCGATGATCCAGAACCAATCGCGCCCGACCTCGGCCATAGCGAGGCCGTGGCGGAATAGCTGCCCGCGCTTGTGGACCTCGCCCGCCCACGGCGTGCCGCGCGAGACGAGCGCCAGGTCGAGGCCGTGCTCGGCGCAGGTGCCCACGATCGCGTCGTACTGCTCCGCCGCGCTCACGCTCGGCCCGGAGCCGTAGAGCGCGTACCGGCCATCGAGGCAGACGAAGGCGTCCACGAACGGCGCGTGGGAGCCGATCGCGCGGCGCAGGTGCTCGGGGTCCTCGTCGAACCACGAGAGGAGGCCGATCACTCTCACTAGAACGGGATCTCGTCATCGGCCACGGGCGCGGGCGCCGGCGTGGGCGTTACCGGGAAGTCAGAGTGAGGAGGCGCGGTGGTGCCCTTCGGCTTCGCCATGAGCTGCACCCGCTGGCACGCGATCTCGTGGGCCTGCCGCTTCGTCCCGTCGGCCTGCTCCCACTCGCGCCACGTGAGGCGGCCGGTAATGGCCACCTGATCCCCGCGGGTGAGCAGGTCCGCGAGGGTCTCGGCCTGCCGCCCGAAGGCCACGGCGTCGACGTACTGCGGCACGTCCTCCCAGGTTTCCCCGCTCTTGCGCGAGGCGGTGAACGCGAGGCGCATCGAGAGCACGTTCCCGCCGGCGCGGGGCTCGGGGTCGCGGGTCAGCCGCGCGACAAGGGTCACGACGTTCAGGTCGTCCATCGGGTCACTCCTTCGGGGTATGCGGGGGCGCTCACGACGCCTCCGAGAAGAGGGAAAGCTGCGAGAGGCGCTGCGCGATGATGTCGGCGTATTCCTGCTCCCGCTCGATGCCGATTGCGCGAAAGCCCTCCGCGCGGGCGGCGACGAGCGTGGAGCCGCTACCGGCGAACGGGTCCAGGACCACGCCACCGGGCGGCGTCACTAGGCGCACGAGCCACCGCATGAGGTCGGTCGGCTTTACGGTCGGGTGCGTATTCGTCGCGCCGCTCGTATTGCGGTCGGCGCGGCTTGCCTTCGCGGTGTAGAAGAACCGCGACGCGCCGCCGGTGTCGCCGAAGTACGACGGCGCGCGGTCGCCCATGCCCGCGAAGTCGCCGGACATACGATCGCGGGAACTCGGGCCGACGTGAGTCGGTCCAGACGCGGGCGCCGCACCGCCGCGCTCCCCGCTCTGCGCGTCCAGCATCGCGGCGGCCGCCTCGTCCAGCGCCACGTTCGCGGGCCAGCGGCCGGGCGGTGCGTCGCCAGTCGCAACGGTCACGCCCTTGCCGCCCGGCTGGAGACTGCCCGGCGCGTAACTACGCGATGCGGGCCACGTTTCGACTGTCGTACCTATCCGGCACCCGTCCACGTTCACCGCTCCGGTGCCGTACCGCTGCACGTTCTCGGCCACGGTGCCCGCGAGGGGCTTACGCGCCACGACGCACGGCTCCCACCCCGGCTTCAGGGCGGTGCCCCACCCCTGCCACGCCTGGGCGGCGTCGGTGGCGGGAGCGGTTATGGGCGGACCTCCGGCCCCCCGGTCGAAGCCGACGGCACCCGGCCCGCCCTTGCGGTTTGCCTCGTATGCGGTGCCGCCGTCGGGGTATCCCATCGTCTCGCGGTATCCCACGACCTCACGCTCGGCCCCCGCCGCCTTGTCTATCGCCTTGCTCACGTCCAGCGATTTCGGAAAACCGCTCCCGTAGACCCACTGCAATACGGTCGGCAGCGGTGCGCCATTCCACGCGATCGAGTCGCGCACCTCGAAACCGGCGTCCTCTATCCCGCAGGTGAGCCGGTGGTAGGTGCGAGTGCCCCCGAACGCGAGCAGGTGCCCGCCGGGCTTCAGTACGCGGAGGGCTTCGCGTGCCCACGTTTCGCACCACGCGGAAAAGCCGTGCATGGCGCGAGCGGAGAGGTCGTACTCTCCCGCGATCATCGCTCCGCCTGGTGTCCGGTCTCCCGTGCCCCCGGTATGGCGCCGCCCGGTGGGTCCGCCCATTCCGGCCCATGAGCGGCCGTCGCCCTTCACGACGTCCCACTCCTTGCCCATGAAGCCGATTCCATACGGCGGGTCGCAGACCACGGCGTCCACGCTCTCGGCGTCCATCTCCGCCATAACCTCCGCGCAGTCGCCGAGGTAGAGACGGACGTCGCCGTCGTCTAGGTACGGCGCCCTCATGCGCGCCGGGCCTTGTCGCACGCGGCCATAAGCTCGCGGCGGCGGTTGTCGTCGTGCGGGGCGCGGGCGTACTCCTCCGCGAGATCGCGCACGTCCTCGAGGAGCCGGAGCCGGGTGAGCGTCACTCCGCCCATCGCCGGCGCCAGCGTTTCGCCATGAGCGGCGAGGCGCTCCTGCGCGTGCAGGATCACGGCGTCGCGGCTTCGCAGGAGCTCGTGCAGCTCCATGATCCGGAACTCCACGGCCGCGAGTGTGCGGGCCTCTTGTGCGGCGGTTAGAACCATGAGCGGAACCTCCGGCGCCTCGGGGGCTTCGTCGGCAGGCGCACGGCCCCGGTGGCGCTCGTGCCCGCGTACCAGGAGGCGAGGTCGTCGAAGAACTCCGCGGCCTCCTGCTCCGAGAGCGCGTGCCATACGAGGCCGAAGCTCACGGCGAGCGTGGTGATCGGTATCGAGTCCTTGCCGCGCATCCGCACGATCTCGGAGCACGCGACGAAGAGGTCGCGCATCTCCTCGGGGGTGTTCGGGAGCTCGGTCACGAGCGCCACGCGATCAGCGCCGCGAGCACCAGCGCGAAGAGGCAGAGGTAGACGCCTTGCGAGTAGCTCACGCGGCGGCCCTCGCCCGGCGGTATGCCTCGCGGCGCTTGCGCCATGCCTTGCACGCGCAGGCGTTCGCCCCGCAGGTGTAGGCCGTGGGGCGTGCGGGTGCTCCGCATACCTGGCACCGATTCTCCGAGCGCCGGCGGGCGATCTCCAGCACCGGCTCCGCGGCGTAGCGCTGAAGCCACACCACGCGCCCACCATCACGGCTCTCGGCCATTCCTACTCGGTAGGGGCGGCAGGTCCGCTCGGCCGTCCGCAGGGACACTCCGAGGAGGGCCATCACCTCGCGGGCGCTGAATGTCTGCGGGGCGCTCACTTGAGCACCTCCGCGAGCCGCGCCGCGATCCAATAGGCGACGGTGGCGGTGACGCCGTTCCCGCATGCCTGGTACCGCTTCGAGTCCGGGGCGTGCTCCTTGCCATTCCACGGAACATCGGTCCACCCGCGACCGTCTACCTCCGGCCAGCCCTGCAAGCGCTCACACTCGAGAGGGGTCAGGCGGCGCACCGATGAGGCGCCGCCGTCGGCGGCGCCTCCGCCGTTCTTTCGTAGCGTCGGAGTGACTTCCTCGGCCGCCTGCGGGTCCAGCCCTTGCGTGTGCGAGAACCCGATCGCGGGGATCAGGTGCCCACCCGCGGCGCTCTCGGCGTCTACGCGGTGCCCGCGCTCGCCGCCTCCCTGTAGGTCGCTCACGACTCCTCCTCCCGCACGATCAGGTGCCCGGCCTGCGCCGTGGAGTCGTCCGCGCCGTACTGAATCGTCGACGTGATCGCGTTCACGACCTCCGCTCCTCTCTCTCTCTCTCTCTCTCTCTCGGGAGATCGGAGGAGAGGACGAGTCCCGCTCCACTGGGGCCGAAGTCCTGGCCGCTCTGCTCCCCATAGGTCGCGGTGAGGCATCCGACCACTCGGCCAGATGAGGTTCTGGAACTCGTCGCCCGCGGGTCCGCCGGAGCCCTTCGCCCACTTCGCGGTAACGGCCGGAACGACTCTCTCTCTCTCTCTCTCGACGCTCACGGCGTCACCTGATCCGCCACCGCCCGGAGCGCCTGCTCCAGCGCCGGCGGTAATACGCGGCCACGACGGGTCGCTCGTCGGAGAATCCCCGCCGCTGCCTTCGCCGAGAGCGAGTACCTCGGCGATGCGTTCGGCTCGAGGATCGTCGTCAGCGACGGCGAGCACGAACACTCGGCGGCGCCGCTGGGGCACGCCGAAGTGTTGCGAGTCGAGAACCCGGTAGCTCCACCGATACCCGCGCTCGGCCATCGCGTCCAGGACGAGGGCGAAGTCCCGTCCGTTATTGCTTGACAGGAGCCCTTCCACGTTTTCCATGAGTAGGGCTCGGGGTCGAAGAGGGCCATCCCCGGCGATTCGCATTGCCTCCCAGAAGAGGCCGGAGCGGTCGCCGTCGAGTCCTCGCCGCTTGCCTGCGACGCTGAGGTCCTGGCAGGGGCTCCCGAAGGTGAGAACGTCGAGGCGGGGCCAGAGCTCACGCTCGCACTCGGGGACGTCGCGGACGTCCTCGTAGATGGGGACGCCGGGGAACCGGGCGGCGAGGACGGCTCGCCCGAACGGCTCGATCTCGGCGAAGAAGGCATGACGCCATCCGGCCCATGAGAAGCCGAGGTCCATTCCGCCGACTCCGGAAAAGAGCGATCCGCAGAGGAGCTCTCGGTCGTCATTCATCGGCCCACCTTCCGCCGGCGCGGTGCCGGGGCGGCCTGCTCGCGGCGCACGTGGCGCCAATAGCCCGCGATGACGTCGTTCCGCTTCATCCCGAGGGAGCCCGCGGCCTTCGTGATCGCCTTCGTCCGCGGAGTGCCCGAGCCGCAGTAAGCCTCCACGCTTCGGAAGGCGGCCTCGTCCAGCTCGCGGCGCTGCTCGCGCTGCGCGTCGCTCATGTTCACCACGTCGAGGAGCGCCACTAGAGGGCCTCCGAGACGCGGAGCCCGGCGGCGGTGATCCGCTGGACGCGCTGCTCGCATCCTGCGCCGCTTGTGCGGGTGAGCTCGGTCGGCTCGAGGAGCCCATGCTCGGCCAGGTACGAAACCCGGCGCCAATACGAGCACCCGGCGATTGCGAGCCCGGCCGCGATGCCCGCCTCCTCGGAGGTGAGGCCGTCAGCGCCGGCGTCGGCGTAGCACCGGAGGAGCTTCGCGGCTTGCGAGCTCGCCCGCAGGCGGACCGCTCGCGCGGCGGCCTTTGAGGTCTCGGGATCCGTTGCCCGGGCCAGCGCGACGGGCTCGTCGAAGATCGTCAGCGCGTGCATTAGAAGCACCCCCAGCCGGAGAACCCGCGGGCCGGGCCCTTCGCAAGCGCGATTGCCCCGAGCACCTCCTCCGCCGGCGTGCGGCCGGGGAACCCGTAGCCGCCGGTCCGCTCGCGGATGTAGGCCCCGTTCACGTTCGCAATCCCGAACGCGGTCGAATAGACCGGGAGGTCGAGGCCCCACCTGAGCGATGCCCAGGGTCCCGATCGCGGGCCGTGGGCGCCCCACGTGCGGACGTCGTTCCGCTGCGTGCCCATCTCGCACGTACCTATGCGGAGGAGGGTCGCCTCCTCGTAGGCCGTGAGGCGGGCCATCGCCTCGGCCCACGTGACGCCCTTCGGGTACTCCTGCGCGGCGCGGTGCTTTAGGCAGGCGGCGCGGGCGTCGCCCCGGTGCTTGCCGCAGGGCTTCGCCTGGGCGGTGGCGGGCGCGAACGCGGCGAGGGCGGCCAGAGCGCTAATGAGAATGATTCCGCGGGAACGTGGCGGGAACATTCCCCGTAGAACTCGCGCGAACTCTCGCTTACTCGCCCCTGCTACTGAGAGCGGGTTTAGCCTGCTATCGGCGCACTTTGTGGCACCGGGTGAAACTCTGGTAAACCCTGCCGGGTCACATTCCCAAGCTGAGGGTCGCCGGTTCGAGCCCGGTCGCCCGCTTCGGTTGTTATCCCTGCTAATCATCACTTTATCTCCCTTCGTAGTGAGTGACGCGGATTCTCTGGGGGAACGTGAGGGGAACGTCGGGGCGTTCTCCCGGGTACGCTTCGGGGTATGTCCATCCATCGCAGAACACACAGGACGGGCGCCTCCTGGGTCGTCCGTTACCGCGAGGGCGAGAAGAACCGCTCCCGCGCCTTCCCGACGAAGCGCGAGGCGCAAGCCTTCGAGGCCGAGACCCAAAGGCGTAAACGCATGGGCGCCCACGCGCCGGCGGAGCCCTCGGCGATGCTGCTCGACGACTTCCTCGCGCACTGGATCGCCACCTCGGGGCCGACGTGGGCCTCGTCCACGCTGAAGCGCCGGGCGCCCATGCTCGACCGATGGGTCTCGCCGTACATCGGCGACGTGCCGCTCCGAGAGCTCGGCCGAAGCCGGGTGAAGGAGTACCGCGCGGAGATCGTGCGCGACGGCTCGCCCGCGACGAATACGAATAACGTGCTCCGGGCTCTCAGCGCCGCACTCGGCGCGGCCGTAGATGAGGGCCTGATACCCGGGAACCCATGCGCGAAGCTCGGGAAGATGCCGCAGGCGCCGACCGCCCGGCAGGCTTTCCATCCGGATACGGTCGGCGAGATGGTCGCCGCCATGCCCACCGGCCGCGACCGGATGATCGTCGCCCTCGGCGCATACGCGGGCCTTCGCCCGGGCGAGATCGTCGCGCTTCGCTGGATGGACATAGCCGACGGCGTGATCCACGTGAGCCGGTCGGTCCAGGACGGCCGGGTAAAGGTGACGAAGGGGCTCCACTCCCGCGCGGTGCCCGTGGACGAGGCCCTCGAGGCCGTCCTCCGCGAGAACGTGCCCGACGGCGCATCGCTCGGAGACCTGATCGCGGTGCCCGCTCGCGGCGAGTACCTGAACTGGGGCATCTGGACGAAACGGGTATGGCACCCGGCCATCACGGCCGAGCCGAACGACGAGGGAACCGGAGGGCTCGGGCTGAAGGGTGTCCCGTATGACCTGCGGCACACGGCCGCGAGTACGTGGATCATTCGTGACGGGCTCGACCTGCTCACGGTGGCCGCTCGCCTCGGGCATGGCGCGGAGGTCACGATCAGGCATTACGGGCACCTGTTCGAGCGATCTCGGCAGCGAGCCGCGAGAGCTTCCCAGCCGGTGCCCGCGGGGCGGGCCCTGCCGGGTGAGCCCCGAGCACTTCCGGTTGCAGGTCCGACAATCTGACCCGGTAACGGCTACCGATCCGGAGCGCTGGCAGCTCGCCCCGTGCGATAGCCCGGCGCAGGGTGGCCGGGTGGCACGCGACGAGCTCGGCGGCGTCCTGAATGGAGAGCAGGCGGTCCTCGCTCATGGCGTTAGCCTCATCTGATCCCCGCCGGCGAGAAAGCGGAGTGCGACCGGGAGCGACGCATCGCGCCAGAGTGACCATTTCGTACCGTCTACGGAGTCGCATCCCATCGAGGCGGCGTAGCGCAGGCGGCGGAGAGTGTTTACTCGTCCCATGTGTACCCACAATCCACGACGCTTTGCCTCACGGATGACGTCGGCCGATTGTGGCCCGAGCTTGTAAGCCGTCGACCCGCCGACGAATACCGCGGCGCACGCTTCGGGAATGTCATCCGGTCCCGCTCCATCCTGGGCGACCCATGCCGGCGGCAGGCCGCGGGACGTACATTCTCCGAGCCATTCCGTCCAGAGATCGCGCGTCGCCTCGGCGTCGCCGACTACATCCGGGACGGTCACGAATAGGCAGCCCGCGACGCCATCGAGTCTGTCGAGCATCCGGACGTAGGCGGCGGCGTCCAATCCGGCGAACGCGCCGTTATCCGCAGCCCAGGGAATCCCGGCGGCGTGAGTCTCGTCAAGGCGAGCACAATCGCGCGGCACGGCAAGGCGGCCTAGCTTTGCGTGCCGGCACTTGAGCGCGGTCGGGTGACTAGCGGTCATCAGTAGAAGCACGCGCCCTCCAGACGCGCTCGATGACGAGAGACCAAAGGGCACCGCCGGCGACCTTTGCCACGAACTGCCCGAGCACGATCGGCCAAAGCAGAGGCAGGCCGAAGGCGAGCGCCGGGAATAAAACGGAGTCAACGGACGCGCCGACCACGTTCGATCCGTTCGACCTCGCGATCCATGCACGGCGGCGGAGCAGGTGGTACGCGAGGGAGTCGGCTATCGCGGCGATGATGAAAGCGGCGGAGCTCGCAAGCGCGATCCGTCCGCTCGTCGGGTCGACGAGGTAGGCGAGCGCACCGCCACTCACGATCATCGCGCCGAGCTTTACTGCGCGGCGGCCGCGAAAACCATCATGCAGGTAGTCGCGGAGCGAGAGGTCGAGGCCGATCAGAAAGAACGCATTTACGACGGACCAGGCAGGCCCGAAGGCTGACACCAGAACATTCGCAAGTGCCACGGCGCAGATGTAGACGACCACAGCGAAAGTCCTCATGCCTCGGCCCTCTCGCGCATCTTGCGGAGCACCTTCTCCACGATCTCGGGGTGCTCCTCGGCGATGTGCTCGAAGTACGCCTCGCGCCAATAGCGGGCGTCCTCCTCGGCCCGCTTCAGGTCGCGGCGCAGGTCGTCGAGCAGGTCGTAGGCGTTCACGCGGCATCGCCTCCGGGCTCGGGCGAGGGGAACGCGATCACGCTCCCGCGGGCGTCGGCCTCGTGGACGGTGGCGCGGGCGATCTCCCAGAGGATCGCAAGCAGGGGAGGCACGGCCCGCCACCGGGGATCGCCTCCGAGGTGGTGGGCGTTCGCGGCGTAGGCGAGGGCGTCCTCTATCTCCTCGCAAAAGTTGCGGGCCTCCTCGGCGGCGGTCGCCTGGTGGTGGCGCTCGCTCCCGTCGGCGAGCACGTAGGCCCTCGCGCCGGCGGTCTCGATGCGATGCACCACGACCGAGGAGAACGGCCCGAGCTCAGGCTGCTCCGGAAGGGAGCCGACGAACGCGAGCACCTTCTCGGAGAGTGTCGGCTCGCTCATGCCCGCCCCGTTCCGCCGCAGGTCGGGCAGACGATCGGGAGCAGGTGCCCCGAGTCGCCGAACCTCTCATGCACCATCCGTTGCCCCTGGCACGCCGGGCACGGCCGCGAGAGTGCGGCGATGGCCTCGCGTATCGGGCGCCGGTCGCGTTCCCATGTAGCGGTACGCATCGGCGACCATCCGATCCCCTTATGCAGCATCGGGGGCCTCCACGAATACGGGGCCCACCGCCTGCGCCGGGCGAACGATGATCCGATTCACGTCCACGCCCCGGGCGATGAGCTCCGCGGTCTTGTCGCGGACCTCGCTCACGCGGGGACGGGTGAGGGTGATCTCTTCGCGGACGATCCCGAGGTCGAGCAGCTCCTCGCGGTAGGCCGAGAGGCCCTGCGAGTCAATCCGGCTCGGCGGCTGCTTTCCACGGGGCGCCATCACCACGGCGCCACCGGGGACCACGACCGCCTCGCCTTCGCCCAGGTCGGCCCGGAGGTCGCCCTCTATCTCGCGCAGGCGGGCCTCGAGCACGTCCAGCGCGGCGCGATCCTCGGCGACGGTGCGCGAGAGCACCGCCCACTCGGCCGCGAGGTCGGGGGTGCTAGGCATCGCGCACCTCCTCCGCCTCCACCACCGCCCCGAACTCCTGCTCGAGCATCTCGCGGACGCTCGCATAGGTGCGATCGTCGGCGAGGTCGGACGGCTTCGCCGCGAGGCCGCTCGCCTTTATGGCGGCCTTCACCTCGTCGGGGTCGGCTCCGGACTCGCGCACGAGAGCCGCGAGCCGATCGGATGCGACAGCCGCGCCGGAGGTTCCACTCTCCGGCGCGGCGTCGCGGTCGCCGGGCTCATGCCTCGGCGCCTGCGCGGGCCCGCCTCGGCCGCGCATCTCGTCGGTGATCTCCTCGGCCGGCAGGGCCTCCCACCCGGCGAGGGTCACGATGTATCCCAGCGCGAGGCGGAGCGCCTTCCCGCTCGCGCGTGTCTGCGCCATAGAGCGGACGGCGAACTCGTCGCGCTTACTCCACGCCCTCTCGGAGCGGAGGCACATTGACTCCGCGGCGGCGACCTCGCGGCCGTTCTGATCGAGAACGATCGCGCGGGCCTCCCACCCGTCGCCGATGCCCCACTCGGCGGGCACCTTGCGCGACCACTCCACGCGGACGGTGTGTCCGGTCATGCGCCCGATTAGGGTCATGCACTCCGTTAGCGGGTACTCGCGCCCGCCGACGTTTGCGAGGAGCTTCCCGGAGCGTGCGACGTCCACGATCTCCCGCGCCGCCGCCTGGGCGTACTGCATCACCTCCTTCGGGGGCACCGCCTCGTGGGGTGCGAGTGCCGGAGCGCGGTCGGCGTCCCGGATTGCGAGCTCGTGCGTGCTCACGATGCGACCTCCCACGATCGGCGGGCCGCTCGGCGCGTGAGGCGCGACCACCAGCTCTCGCCGCGCTTCATGTGCTCAGGCGTCTCGGGCGATTGCGTGCCGTCGCGCTCGGCTTCCATTCGGTCGCGCCAACGTCGCGCGGCTTCGAGCGTGGCGAAGGTCCGCGACCTCTCGCGCTGCGGGCCGTGCTGATACTTCACTCGCGCGGTGTACCTCGGGCGGCCATCCGTGCAACGCCGGCGAGTGATGTTCCGGTCGGCGCGCTGTCGCGTCTTGACTGAGCGGCGGCCCGTTTCGTCGCGGGGGAATCGCGCGTCGAACGCGATCAGGTCCTCCATCGCGTAGAGGTACATGCGCCCTCCGCGTGGGCTCTTGGTACGGATTCTCCCGAGCACTCCTGCCCCGACGTACTCGCTCACGGTCTCCATCGGAACTCCGAGCAACTCCGCCGCCTCGGCGGTAGTCACCAGCGCCGCTCGCGCTTCGCTTTCGGCACTAATCACGTGGTCTCCCTTCGGTTATTCAGGCCCGCGCGCTCCCGGGAGAAGGGAGAATCGACCGGGAGAGCGCGGGCCGACGCGCCCGGAGGCGCGCAGGTGGGGGGGATGTAGAGGCCGATCATCGGTCCGCCGCCCGGACGCCCTCGAAAAGCCCGGTCGCATCGTGAAACCGCTCCATGAGGTCCACTACATGCGGGCCGAGAATGTCGAGGCCGAACCTCGTCGCAACGGCGAAGATGAGGAACGACACGGCCAGGACGACCATGCACGCTCCCCCGATTCCGATTCCCTTCCGCCTCATACTTCCTCCCTAGTGTGCGGCAGGCTACTAGCACCGCCGGATGCTATTTACACGAGCCTCTCATTCGGCGCCCACTGTGCGACTCCTCCCGCGTACTACTACCCGTCGGGATAGGTACGCCGGGGAACCCCTCGTGTACGGTGCAGGCATGGGAGACGGGGAGACGTCCCTCCGGGAGCTACTGCTCTCGGGGCGGAAAAGTGCGGGCATGACTCAGGTCGACGCGATGATCGCGGTCGGGCTTCGCCAGCCGATCTCCATTAGCCGTTACGAGCGCGGGACGTCCATCCCGGACCCGGATACCTTCGCCCGCATGATTGACGCCTACGGCCTGGACGCCGATCAGGCGTGGCGGGCGTGGGGAGTGGCCTACGCCGAGAGAGCGCGGCGCGGCCTAGAGGCGCTCGGGAGCTAGAGCCCTCTCAGGGCGTCGGCGAGGTCGCCGAGGCGCTCGCGCTCGGATTCTTCATTCGCCTGCTCGGCCATCCGGTCCAGCCGGTCGGCGATCTCCTGCCCCTCGGCCCAGAGCACCTCGGCCTCGGCGAGCGAGCGGATCATGCGGAGCACCACGCGCAGATAATCGGGGGGGGGGGCTCAGAGGGAATGCCGCTCATGGGGGGACGTTATTCCCTCGTTACTTATGCTGCAAGCGGAACCGCTACCGAATGACCTCGACCGGGGCCTCAACCCGGCCGGAGAGCCGCACGCGGTGGGTGGCGATGACGCCGTGCTCCTCATGCACCACGTGGACATTCTGCGAGGGTGAGCTCGCCCCGCCACGGCCCACGCTGAGATTATTCGCGCCGATCCATGCGCCATTCCACGCGGTGATCCGGTCGGCCGCGATGGTGAGCGTCATCGGCCGATGGTAGTGGCCCTTCAGCTCGAGGATCGGGTCTATCGGCTCCGAGCCGGTGGAGAGCGAGAGCCGGGCGCTCATGCTGTTTCTGTAGCCGGTGGTGATCGGCACGCCGACGATCCCGCCGCCGCGGTCCTCCTGCCCGTGGGTCATCGCCACGAGTCCGCCCACGGTCTCGAAGTAGACCGCGCGGCGTGCGACGCGATCGTAGAAGTCCACGTTGCCGGCGTTCGGCATGGCCTCCAGGTGCCCGGCGATGAGCTCGTAGGCGAGATAATCGAAGTTGAGCGAGGGCGGGAGCGCCCCGGACTTCTTCCCGTAGGGGTAGCCGTGATTGCCGACCACGCTCACGACCCACGCCTCGGCGCCGACCGCCTTCGCGGTGGTGGCGATCCGCGCGACGGCCGAGCTCCACACTCGCGCGAACTTGACCACCTGAGTCCCGGCGTCGTATCCCTCCGTCTGGTGATAGGCCGAGGAGCCCGGGAATACGTCGAGGCCCTCCACCGCGTCGCCACCCTGGGCGATCCACACTCGCGCGATGGGGCCCAGCTCCGCGGTGTTCTGGATCAGCGCCTCCACGGCTTCGAGGTAGCGCGGCAGGCGCTCCTCCTCGAATACCTCGGGCGAGTAATGCCCCCCGGGGGTATCCGAGTGCACGGCCTCGCCGTACTGCCAATCGGAGACGTGACAGATGACGTCCGTCGGGCGGCGCTCGTGCTTCGGCTTCGGGGTCCGGATCGTGAGCTTCGGCGGCGGCTCGGCGGCGGCCTCGTCCACGGCTCGGCGCATCTCCTCGCGCAGCTCTGCGAGCGCGGCCTCGCGCTTCTCCATCTCGCGGACGCGCTTCGCCAACATCTGCGCCCGGGGTGAGACCGCCGGCGACGTGCTGATCTGCCGACGCTTGCACTCGGCGCGAATCCACTCCGGGGTCAGCTCCAGCACGCGGCCCAGCACCTCGGGGCCGACCGCGGCGATCACCGCCTCCAGCTCGGCGGCCTCCATGCGCCCGAGTATCTCGCCGCCCTCGCTCTTGCGACGACCACCGGGGAGCTCGACGCCCAGGTCGCGCATCCACCGGCGAATCGTCCGCGGGTCGTGCCCGCGCTTCGTCGCAAGCTCGGCGAGGCTCCCGGCGTCGTTCAGCGCGGCGAGCAGGTCCTCGCCCGAGGTAAACGGGCACTCCTGGGCAGGCCGCCCGAGGTTGCCGACGCGGGTCTCGACGCCCATCTCCCGGCACCAGCGCCGAACGGTGTTCGGGCTCGTGGTGATGCTGAAGGCGAAGGTATCGAGCGAGCCCGCCTTCACGATTGCGGCCCTGAGATCGTCTGCTCCATACGGGCAGGGCTTTCTACTTGCCGCCATGATCCGCCTCCGGTTAGGTGCCCCCGCTAGTCGACGAGCGCGACGTCGGTCGGCTCTGCGGGCAGGTCGTCGAGCAGGTCGTCCTCGGCCACGATCACGCCGTCGCCGAACTTGTTCAGGTTGAGCGCCTGCACGGTGCGGAGCACGGCGAGCACGGCGGCGAGGATCGCGGAGAGGCCCGCGAGGTACTGAGAGCCGGGGCCGCCGGCGTCGGTGTAGCTCTGGACGCCTGCGCCGATGGCGGCGACGACCGCGCCGATGGTGAGAATCCACGACGACGGTCCGAAGGTCACGCGGGGCTGCATAGGTTCGCCTCTTTCTTAGGTGGTCTGGCCGAGCTCGTCCACGGCGGCGGAGCCGGTGCGGACGGCAGGGCGTGAGAATGAGCGGACGCGCTCGCCGCGGGCAGTAAGCGCCCGGGCTGCACGTGCGCGGGAGTCCGGGTCGGCCCACGGTCCGAGGATTCGGGCCTGCCCCAGCTCGGCGTAGAACTTGCCGCCCTTGCGGACGAGCCGGGCACGCTTTCGCTCGCGCTCCGGCAGGCGCGAGAGGGCGCGGTCGCGGGCGGCCTTCGTGCGCCAGGGGCCCACGAGGCGGCGTGCGGGAGCGTCCACGCGCTCGATGTAGTACCGGCGGGGGACGGGGGCGGGCTTCTCGAGCCGGATCGCCGGCGGCGCAAGCACGATGGATCCGCGGTCGCCGACGCGCCGGATGCGCGAGCGGACGCCGTTGTCCACGTTGCCGCCGACACACCTCACGATGGATCCGACGCCGTTCGGGGTGGCGCTGATTACCTCGACGATCATCTCCACGTGAACGCCGGGGATGCACCACGCGGCGCCGACCTTCGGGCGCTGGAGCACGTTCCCGGTATTGCGCGCGGATTCGGCGAGGACCCACGTCGAGGCGGTCGCCGGGATCGGGCCGAGAGGAGTCCCGCTCTCTTTCCAGCACCACACCACGAAGGCAGAGCACCACGGCCACCCGGTGCCCCCGAGAGTGGTCGCGGCCTGGTACTCCCGAATCCGCGGGCTCGTATTGCTTCCCGGGGGTGTCTCCACCACTCCGCGGGCAAGCTCCGCCAGCGCGGCTCTCGCCGCGCGCTCTCCATACGTCATCGGTCCGCCTTCCTAGAGGATCGCCACGATGGCGCCGCACACGGAACCCACGGCGGCGGCCACGGCGGCGACCGCCATCACGAAGCGGCCGACACCACCACGGCCCGCGCCCATGCCCTCGCGCCGGGCCTCTGCCAACTCCAGCGCCTTCAGTCGCCCGTTCAGGTCGGCGCGGTAGCCCTTCACCTCGCCGCGCAGGTCATCGAGCGCGGCGTATAGGCGCTCTACGTCGGAGGTGGTCACGCGATGCCCTTGACAGCGAGCGAGTGCTGGTCAAAACTTCCGCCGTTCACGTTTGCGGTTCCGATAAGCGTGAATGTGTTGGTTCCAGCAGTCAGGCCAGTCATCACAAATGTCTTTGCGGCGACACCGTATCCGGTCGTTCCCGGCGTACTTGCGCCATGCGCCGCCGCACTAACCGTTCCGGTCTTGACGTTCAGCGTGCAAAAGTTACTTGCAAGCGTGGCGCGGGCCGACATCATCACAAGGGCGCTTGTGCCTGTGACAAGCGTGACGCTGGTATTTGTCGCTGACACGGCAAGGTCGGCGTAACTTGTCGTTAGCGACTGTGATGCGGCTGTTGCGTTGGCACCTATTTCCGTTACACAGACCCATACGCTGCCGTTGTAGATTGTCTGCACGCCAGTAGGTAATGCCGTGCCACTTGCACCCGTCGCCGCTGGCACCGTGGGCGCGGTGAGATAGGCCATCATGCCCTCGGTCGGTGCGGTAATCGCGGCGTCCCGCGCGGCCTCGGTCGTGAACACGGAATGACCCGCGTTCGCGTTGCCGCGCAGGTCCTCCATGCTCGCGGCGGTAAGCGTCTGCCCTGCGGTGAACGCGCTACTAATGAACGCCACGGCGCACCTCCAGCGTCTGCCCAGCGGTAAAGGTCTCGGGGTTAGTCCACGGCATTAGGACACCTGCCCCAGCCATGTGGCGGTCAGGGTGGGGCGAAGGGACGCTGACCCTTGCAGGGTGACGGTGCCGCTGCCGGACCACTGCAGACGCGCCGAAATAGTGTTACTGGCAGCGAATGAGCGAACGAGACTGATAGACCAGCGAAAGTCCGTTGTAGACTGTTCCGGCCCGTGAACCGATGGACTGTCCGCAATGTTGAGAACTGCGCGAGCGCCCGCGCTGACTGTCGCGGTTGCGCGCCCTGTAAAGGTAACGAGATAAAGCCCCGCCGTCTGAATCGTGATGTTGCCGCCTGACGTCCACATCCCGTCCGTGTTCGTGAAATCCTGCGCGGTCCATGAAATGTCCGTGTCTTGTGTATAGGTGGTGTTCGTCCCGAAATACACACTGCACATCGGCGGCACGCGCATACTGTTGATCGTGGTCCCGATAGCATTGTGGGCCGTTGCCGTGTATACGTCGCCCGTGCTAACCGTGGGGATGGTGTTGTAGGTCTTAGGCATACGCGCCCCCTCCTAGAAGGCTTCGCCGGGCTTGCCGGTGGTCGTGGTGTGCATCGGTTTCTCCTGGGCGCCGGTTAGTAGGTGAAGGCCGCGGAGCTCTCGAGGGTGCTGTCCGCTTCGCCGAACTCCATGAAGCCGAAGCGAGCGACCTCGGCTCCACGGCGCGAGAGGGTGTAGCGGGTCCGGATGTAGTTCCCCTGGACTGAGAAGTCCTGCTCGATTCGCTCGACGTGGTAATCGTTCGTGCCGCCGAAGCCGCTCGTGCCGCCGAAAAGCGAGGTGGGCCATGAGGCAGGGCTAGCGTCGCCTCCGAAGGTGAAGCGGAGGAAGCTGATCGGGGCCGAGAGCCGGTCGATCACTTTCCAGGTCATCATCCGGACGAGGTTCGTCTCGGAGTCGTTGTCAATCTCAAGCGAGATCGGCGGCTCCGGGGTGGCGGTGCTCTGGAGGATGAAACGGGCGAGGTTTCCCGCCTCGGTGTCGCTTGCCAGATAGTCCGAGTCGATCGCCTGCCCGTCCGAGAGGCCGTAGCGGGCCTGACTCTCGAAGTCGTCCTCCACTTGCGGCGTGCCGCCGGTCGCGGTCACGGTCTGCCGATTGACGATGCGGTCGAGGTCCAGCGAGGACCCGGTGCGGAGCATCTCGGATTGCAGCGTCGCCAGGGATGCGCGCTCGAACTTGTAGGACCGGGGGCGGTAGGTCGCCACGCCTCCCTGCACCCAAAAGAAGCCGCGGTCCACTTCGAGAATGTCGGCGATGAGCTGGAGGGCGGTTTTATCCGGGGTCGTTACCGTGTCGAGGGAGAGAGTGGTCCCGAGGTCGCTCCCGTCTCCGAGGTCCCGATAGGCGGTGTTCGTCCATCCGGACAGCGTGAGGATGTAGCCGATCGCCGTCGCGGCATTAGTGACGCCGGCGGCGGTCGCGTCGGCCGCGGTGAAAGTCGGGCGCACCCGGGAGAGCCAGAGGAAAAGGTCCTCGCAGTCGACGCGGCACCGCTGATCCTGCGAGTCCCAATCGGCGCGACGGATGAAGCCGTACCAGATGGCGAGCCACGTCGAGGAGCCCGGCGTCTTTACCTCTACCCGGACGGGGCGCATGGGCTCAAAGCCGGGGGTAAGGCCCGCGAGCGGCGACTGCCCGGCGACGGCGTTCGGGTTGTAGTAGTCCGGGGAGCCGGGCTTCTCAAGCGTGAACGTGCAGCGGCTCGACTCGAATACCGCGAGCGAGCTGTCGCGCCCTATGGTGATCCTCGGGCCTTCGGAGACGTCGGTCGTCACGGTGTCATACGCCCCGGAGAACACTGCGGCGCCGAGGCCGTCCAGCACATCCACGCCGTCGAGCGTGGAGCGGTTGAGGGTGAAGATTCCGCCGACCGCATCCTCAAAGCCGATCTGCACGCGCAGGTCGTCGAGAATGGTCGGCATTACGCGATGCTCACGATGCGATCGATCTCAGGCTTTATCCGGCGGGCGGCCTCCCGAGCGTCCAGGACGCCCGTGAAGGTGATGTTCACGACCCGCGTCGCACCGCCGCGCGACCTCATCGCCTCATCCATCACGCGAGCCATGTAGGAAACCCCGCGGGTGCCGGTGAGCGGGATGATCGCCTCGGCCCCGGCCTCGCCTGCGATTGTGAGCCCGCGGGTAATGCCTCCGAGAGCCGCCTGGGGGGGCTTGTCGTTCTCACTCTCCCACTCGGCGAGCGTGAGGGCGTTCCACTTGAGGCGAAAGTTTGTCTGCTCTTGGCGGGTGAAGCCGCCCTTGCCCTGCTTTGCCCTTTGCAGCGCTCGGATGAAGTTTCCGCGGCGCGTGCGCCACTGTTCGTACGTTTCTCCCTGGGCAGATTCGGGCGCGGCCTCGGGGGAGGGGCCGTCGATCGGCTGCGCCCCGGTCTGCCCGCCCATCGCGTTATTTATGATCGCGCGGAGTGCCGAGCCGTCGCCGAGGGCCTTCTCGAAAGCCGCGATCCAGCGCTCGCCGAACGCCGCGCCGTTACTCGCGCCGGTGTCGCCGCCGATGAGCCGCGAGAGCTCCGCCTGGAATGTCTCGGCGCTGATCGCCCCGCGCTCGAACTGCGACGCGAGGTCGTCGATCTTTTGCGCTTCGGCGTCCGCGGCCGTCTCCACGCCTTCCCACGCGAGGGCGTCCAGGAACTCCGCGAGCTCTATCTCGGCGCGGAGGCGCTCGTCGGCTGTCTGCGCCGACTGCACCCGGGCCTCGAGCTCGCGCTTTTGCAGCTCGTTCAGGTCTTTCTGCCGGGCCTTGCGGCGTTCGCCGATCGCCTTCGCCTCGGGGTCGCGGCGGAGGAATCCCTCGCGGGCCATACCCGAGAGCCCGGAGGCGGCGCCGGCGGCGGCGGAGCGCTGCGAGTAGAAGAACGAGGCGGCGTTCGGCCCGGCGAGGGCGTTCTCGCGGGCGTTCTGCCCCTTGCCGCCCTTCGCCTGCTTTTGCGCGACCTCGACGATCTTCCGGGCGAGCGATTCCAGGCCGCCCATGAGCGAGTCGATCTGCCCCTGAAGCGCGGAGAAGAACGTCCCGGACGGGCGCACGTTGCCGACCTTGCCAAAGTCGCCGTTCATCGCCTTCCGCGCGGCGGCCACGTCGGCCTTCGAGCCGGAGAGAAGGCCCGCGAGGATGCCTGACCACCTTTTTACGCCATCGGGGGTGCGGGCCTTGCCTACGTTGTCGAGGGCGTCGGCGATCTCCTTCGAGGCGGGCGTGCCGACGTTACGAAACACGCCCGCCATCGAGCTCGCCTCGGTCTGGAACTTCCGCAGCTCGTCGGAGCCCATGATCTTTTTATTCGCCGAGGCGACGAAGTTGTCATAGGTCGCCTTCGCCACGGTGCCGGCTCGGACGCCGAGCGCCATTCCCGCGCCGAGGCTCATCTGCGAGTTGTAAGCCTCCATAAAACTACGGCTGAGATTCTGAACGGTGCCGCGGGCCTCGTCTTGCTTCGTCCGCATGAGGTCGGTCGCGTCACGGGAAGCGAGGGTCGCCTGCGCCTCGCCGCGCTTTGCCTTCTCGACGGCGGTCACGGCTGCGGCGTACTGCGGGCCGCTCGTGATCCCCTGCGCCACCAGGCCGCGGAGCTCGCGCTCGGCGCTCACGCGGCCCGCGGTTGCCTCGCGGGTTCGGTCCTGCGCGTCCGCGCCTCCGAGGATCGCCCCGGCGAGCCCCTCGAGAGAGTCCTTCGCCGCCTGCGTGCCGCTTGCGGCGTCGCGCATCGCGTCGGCGTAGCGCTCGGCGGGGTCCTTCGCGCTCGTGAACGACCGCACCAGGTCGCCGCCGATCACGACCGCGAGGGTGGTCGCCGCGGTGATGGCGATTCCCACCGGGCCGCCGAGGGCTCCGGAGATCGCGCGGCCGAGCCCGGGCACGATGCCCTTCGCGGCGTTCGCGGCCACGCCGAAGCGCGTCACCCCGCCGGCGGCGGCGGTGAGCCCGGGCGCGAGGCCCACGGCGCGGGCCGAGACGCCCTGGAATCCGAACGCGAGCGCCGAGGTGGCGGTCGTGAGCGCCCGCATCCCGGAGGCGGCCGTCTGCGTGATGGCGAGAGCCCGGAACGACGCGACGAGCCCGGTCACGTAGGCCGTCGCCTTCAGCGCGACGAACGCGGCGACCGCGGCCGTGAGGACCGTCATCGCCACGCGGGAGCGGGTGAGCGCTGCGGCGAGCCCGGCGATCGGCGCGAGCACCGCGATCACGATCGGCGCGAGCGTGCGGAATGCGGAGGCGAGGGCCTCCACGCCCCGGACGGCGAGGTCCCGGAGGGTCGCCGCGAACTCGCGGAAGGCGGGATTGTTTATCAGCTCATTCGCAAGGTCGGCGATCACGCTCCCGACGCGAGCGATAACGGGGGCGATTCCCTGGATCGCCTTCACGAGCACCGGGGCGAGCTTCGCAAGCGCCGGCGCGAGGGCGGCGAGGGTGTTCTCGGCGAGATCCTCGAAGGACCGTTTCGCTCGCTCCACCTGCCCGGGGAGTGTGTTACCGAACGCCTCGGCCGAGCCCTTTACCCGGGACTGCACGAGGTCGAGCACCTTCGCCTGGGCGCCGGCGACGTCGCCACCCTCGACCATCGCCTTGATCTGGTCTTTCTGGGCGGTGGTGAGCATGATTCCGGCGCGGCGGAGCGCCCCGGACGCCTTCGTCGGATCCGCGAGGGCCCGCCCGAGGGCCTGGGCGCTAGCGGAGAGGTCCTTACCCGTCGCCACGCTCAGGTCGAGCGCGGTCGAGGTCATCTCGCGGAGCTGCCCCTCGGCGGCCTTGCCCGTCTTGGTAATGAGGCCGAAGCGGAGGATCACATTAGAGGCGGCCTGCACCTCATCATCGGCGGCGCCGGTGCTCGCCTGAAGCGCCGAGGCGAGGCCCTCGACCTGCTTCGTGGTGATGCCCGCTTGCTTGCCCACGTTCCGGAGAACGGTCGCCGTCTGCGCGGAGACCTTCGCCTGCTCGCTCATCTCCCGGGCGCCCACGACGGCGAGCACGCCGATGCCGGCGGCGGCGGCTGCGAAGCCCTTAGCGAGCCCCGCGGTCGCCCTTCCGACGCTGCTCATCTGCCGATCGAACTTGCGCGCCGACGCGGACGAGCGGCCGAACGCACGCTCCAGGGAGCGCGAGTCGCCGAGGATTCGTACTTCGAGCTTGCGTTCCGCCATTACCTAGACCTCCTCGCGGCCTTGCGGGCCTCGCGTGCTTCGTCCCGGAAGAAGTCGGAGATCACGTCCCACTCGCGCAGGGTGAGCAGGTCCATCTCCCACGGGCGTATGCCGAAGCGCTCGGCGAGTACCGGGTGCCATAGGTCGCGCGGCCTTAGCCTGCCGTCGCGTCGTTCGCGGGCGCGTCCTCGGCGCCCGCGACGGCGGGAGGGTTGTCGTCCTCCGGCTGAATGAGGTCGGTGATCTTTACGTCGCCCGCCTGCTCCATAGTGAAGGCCGGGTCCTCCCGGTGCTTCAGGAGCCACACGAGGAAACGCATCGCGCGGGCGCTGTTCAGGTCGATCTGCCCGATCGGGAGGCCCATGTGATCCTCCAGGG
>Ga0315907_10002651_pt1 | contig 22172 bp, 24 predicted proteins | sample LakEriMetagenome_3_FD_203525 | JGI IMG/M metagenome (GOLD analysis project Ga0315907, IMG submission 203525) | Freshwater fungal communities from buoy surface, Lake Erie, Ohio, United States - Buoy 12 MA123 | ecosystem: Environmental > Aquatic > Freshwater > Lake > Lake biofilm | place: USA...
AACTTCCACGGCAAACATCCTGGCCAATCCCCAAAGGGACCAGCCTTACCACTGGACGGGTTTTACGCCGCCCGCAGCGCCAATACGGCGCCGCTTCAGTGGCAGAGTTTCTCACCGCCGCGTACAGCTTTGGCTTCGACGAGCAATTCGTGGCCCTCGCGCGAGCGCTCGCCAACGCCCGCAAACACGGCCGCCCCCGCATGGCGGCCGATCGCGGCGCGCATCAATTCCATGACCAAAACGGTTTTGCCCACGCCCGCCCCGCCGAACATTGCGGTCTTGCCGCCGCGCGCGAGCGGGGCCAAAAGATCGACGACCTTGATGCCGGTCGCAAAAGCCGATTGGCGCGCATCCTGTTTCTCGAGCGGCGGCGGCGCGCGGTGGATCGGCCAGCGCATGTCGCCCGCCGGGCCGCCGTCGAGCGGCTGGCCCACCGCATCGTAAACGCGGCCGAGCACGTTCGCGCCCACGGGCACGCGAATGGCGCCGCCGAGGCTCATCGCTTCCGCCCCGGCCACCAAAGCTTCGGCATGTTCAAGCGCCACGGCGCGCACCGTTTGCGCATCGAGATGCGCTTGCACCTCGGCGAGCAGCGTCTTGGCGCCGATGCGCAAGCGCAGTCCACCCAAGATCGGCGGCAGGTTGCCGACCGGAAAGACGATATCGACCGTCGAACCGCGAAATCCGACGACGCGCCCGAGCGGCTCGCGACTTGCCTGCATCGTCATTTTTTGCGCCCCGCATCCGCCTTTGCAGGCGCCTTCGCCTCGGGTTGGGCGCGCAGCAAGCGGCTACGGCGCTGGGCGGCCAAGCTGTCGGCCCCAGCGCCTTCAATATTGACGAAGCCCATTTGCGCGGCGGCCTCCGCAAGGGCGGGCGTGGCAAGATCCACCGCCACGCAGCGCGAGGCACCGAGCGTGAGCAGCGCATGGCTTGCGGACACGGCCGGATCGAACCGGCCTTTGAGCCAGGCGGCTTTGGCCGCATGGCCTGCGATCGCGTCGATCGCCGGCCATTCGATCTGCGACAGGGCGACGGCAATGCCGGCATCCTGCAGCCGCGCCATGATCGCGGACAGGCGATCGGGATTTTCGTGCGCATCGAGCGCCGAGAAATCGAGGATCAGCCGCTCTTTGGCGACGCTCGAAAGCTGATCGACCAGCGTCTTGAAGAAGCCGTCTTCGGCGAAGCGCGAATGGAAATGCAGGCAGATCGGCTGTTCGCGCGCGCGCGTGGCGGCCGCGACGTGCCGCAGCATGCGCCGCTCGACGAGCGTGCTCGCCCGCTCGACGAGCCACGAATTGCCCGCGATCTCGACGCCGGCAAGCGCGCCGACCGCATCGAGCATCACTTCGGTGTCGGTGAAGGCGATCTTGTCGCCGGCCGGATCGAGCGCGTAGACCGGACGTTCGCGCAGGAATTCCGACGCGTCCGCGCCGCCGAGTGCTGCTTCGACCTTGGCGATGCCGTCGATCGGCGATGCCGCTTCATGCAACGGAGCGGCGCGCAGCGTTTCGATCTGCGCCATCAGATCGGCGCGTTCGCCCGGCAGATGGTAGAGCCGCCAGCGCAGCGTGCCGAAGCCAAGGCGCGTGGTGCAGCGCGCAAGATCCGCACCGACGGCAGCCGCCACGGCCGAATCGTGCGGGCCAACCACGAGCAGATGCACGCCGTCCGCGACTGCGGCGAGGCTGTGGTGCTTGCCGCCGAGGCGGTCGTCGGTGAATTGCGCAAAGAAGCGGCTGAGCTTCGGGATTTCGCGCTCGCGCGTTTCGCGCGCGTCGAGCAGCAAAGCGCCGCCGATATGGCCGAGTGTGCCGTTTTTGCTCATTGCGCGCGCCATGACAGAATGAGAGGGGAAGGGATGCGGTCGCTGCGCGTGTCGGCTTCGCGCCGCACGTCGAGAGCGATCGCGCGAGGCGGGATGCCGAGATCCGCCAGCAGGCGTGCGACCGCACCGCCGCGCATCGCCGCCCATTCCCAGCTTGGGCCTGCGGTCTCGATCATGAGGTCGCGCTGGGCGGCGAGCAGCGGATAGAGCCGTGCCAGGATGCGCCGCCCGTCGTCGCCGACCTCGACGTCGCGCATGGCAGCCCAGCTGCGCGCCTCGAACAGTGCGCGAATGTCGATCGCGAACGCGATGCGTTGGCCGCGCACGACCAACGCGCCCAATTCGCCGAGCCCGATCGAGGCGAGATAACGGTTTGCAATCGCCGCATCGGCATTGCCGAGCCCGGACTCGCGCAAGCCCGCGAGCGCGTCGCCGTCGGCGCGCGGTTCGCCGTCGAACGCACCCGCTGGCGCACCCGCTGGCGCGCGAGCAGCCGCGTCCAGCGATTGCGGCAGCCCGTGCTCGAGGCGCGGGGCGATGAGCCCGAGCGTGTCGGTAAGGCCCAGCACAATGGGGGCCGGGGCCGGCGGCAGATCAAGCGTTGCGGCCGCGGGCAGGCGCGCGGGCGGGACGACGCGGTCGCCGGTTTTGTCGTGCGGCGTCATGCCGACGATCGACACGACGATCACGAACACCGCGAACAGCAGCGTCATCATGTCGGCATAGCTGATCAGCCACAGATCGCCTTCGCCCTCGTCGCCGGGCGGCATGCCGCCAATGCCGCCGCGCCCGGCGCCGCGCGTCGCGGCACGGATGAGGTTGCGCGTGCCGGCGTCGGCGTCGGCCGTCTGCTGCGCGTCGCCGGGGGCGGGATCAGTCGGCATTGCCGACCTCGTCGCTGACTTCGCGCACCATCGCCTCGAGCGATTCCTGGATCATGGCGGGCGACTTGCCGACGCGCAGCAGCACGATGCCGGCGAGCATGATGTTCAGCATCTGCACGCGGCGCTGCGTGCGCTGTTCGAGCTTGATGGCGACCGGCTTGAAAATGAGGTTCGCGAGGATGAGGCCGTAGAACGTGGCGAGCAACGCAATCGCCATGCTGGCGCCCACGGCGCGCACATCGGCCGTGCCGAGCTTGCCCATCATGCCGATGAGCCCGGTCAGCGTGGCGAGCAGCCCGAACGCGGGCGCGAAGCCCGCCAGCGTGCGGTAGAAGCGTGCCGGCAGCGATTCGCGCTCGGCGAATTTCTGCACGCGCCAGTTCATTACCGTGAGGATGTCGTCGGTCGGCGAATCGTCGAGGCACATCTGCAGCCCGAGTTTCAGGAACGGGCTGCGGATTGCTTTGAGCCGCGCTTCGGCGTCGGCGATATTGTGCCTGCTCGTGGCGCGTGCGAACGCCACGAGGTCGCTGAGATCGCCGTCGAGCGAGCGGTCTTCGCGGAACACGTCGATGGCCGAGGCAAGTGCGCCGCGGATTTCGTCGAGCCGGTAGGCGAGAAACGCCGCCGCAACCGTGCCGCCAAGCACGATCGCAATGCCGACAGTATCGAGGAAATGGCTGTCGCGGCCCTCGTAGATCACCACGAACGCGATCAGCGCGACCGCGCCGAAGACGCCAATACCGGTCGAAAGACCCTGTCCGCCGCGTATCTGCGGCCGCTTCTGGAAGCTAACTTTCGTCGCCACGCTCTGCCTCGACTTTCACTTGCGTCAAAGCGTGTCGCGAACGGCCCTCGCATGCATTGCGTTATGTCAATCGCAGTGCAGAACGACGCGTGCGCCGTCGCAGCTTCAGGGTTCGTCGGCCCAGATCGTGTTGCAATGCGTTTCCTCGGGCTGCCAAAGGCGGTCGGCCGACAGAGCAAGGCGGCGTCCGTCTGCGAGCAGCAAGCCTTCGTCCGCCAGCAGCTTCAGTTGTTCGATGTGGCGCTTCGTGCGTCCATTTGGTTTGCCGAAATCGCCGCCCGTCGGCGCCACGCGATGCCACGGCACGAGCTCTTTTTCGTCGGGCGCCAATTGCCCGAGCATGTAAACGACATGGCGCGCAGGAATGTTCAGCGATTCGGCAAGGCGCTTGGCCTCGACGACGCGACCCTTGGGAATGCGGCGCACGGCGGCCAGCAGGGCCTTGCGCATTTTGGCGTAGGCGACGGAAGGTTTTGCCATCGCGCGTTTCAAAAGAACGCCCCGCAGCGCCGCGGCGGCTGATGCGAGGAAAGATGGCGGACAGGGCGAGATTCGAACTCGCGATACCGTTGCCGGTATTTCAGTTTTCGAGACTGACGCCTTCAGCCACTCGGCCACCTGTCCGCACGAAAGGCTGTCGTAAAGGCGGGCATGTCTAATGCCAAATGCCGCGAAGCGCAAGTGCGCCAAACGCCCCTACTTCAAGTCCGCGTCGCGGGCGGCGTTGGCGCGCGCGAACTCGCGCGGATCGAGGCCGTTATAGAGCGTCCAGGCCGCCGCCACCGCGATCCCCACGGTGAAGGTCAACGCGTGGCTGATCAGCGCATAGGCAAGCGCTGTGGCGGCCGGCACGCCGTAAAAGGCGAGGGCGAATACGATCGCGGCATGGAATACGCCGATCCCGCCGGGGGCGGCGGGTACCAGAAACGCCATCGCAACCACGCCGACCGTAAAAGCCCCCATCGCGAACGTGGCATCCGGCCACACCGAAGCGATCCCGGCCGTGAAAGACACGACAGCCAAGCCCCAAATGACGGCCGACAAGGCGACCGCCTGCACGAACACGGCAGGCCGCGCCAAAACGCCGAGCCCTTGCAGCAAATCTTCAAGCCGATGCAGCACCGCCCCATGCCAGCGTCGCGGCGTGAGCAGGGCAACCAAGCGCAAAGCCTGGGCGCGCAGGCGCACGGCGGCGGCGACAAGCGCCATGCCGACGACGAGCACGGCCGTTACGATCTCGATCCCTTCGACGATTAGGGCCGGCGGGTTTGGCATCAGAAAAATCGCGAGGATCAGTACCGCAAGGGCCGCTGCTAGATCGCACAACCGGTCGAGCACGATCGCCGAAAACGAGGCCGGCAGGGCCACCTGCGCGCGCCTTGCGAGCACCCACATCATCGCGAATTCGCCCGCGCGCATCGGCAGCAAGCTATTGATTGCATTGCCTAAAGCGTGCGCGCCATAGGCGTCGTTGTAGGCCACTTGGGTCGCCGGGGCGGTTGCGCGCAGCAATATCCGCATGCGCAAGGGCCGCACGGCCAGCCATACAAGCCACACGCCGATCATGGCCGCCACCTGCCATGGATCGGCGCGCCCCAGCGCTTGGCCGACTTCCGCCAAATCGACAAAACGCAGCAGGGCAGCAACGGCAAGTGCCATGACTGGCACCCAAGCCCAGCGCACTGCAAGTCTTTTCAAGGTGTTGCTGGACTTTTCCGGGGCGGAAGCGGACATTGCGGGGGCCGGTGTAGCAGGCGGCCCAGGCTCGGTCACGCGATTTTCCGGCACGCCGCTTGACAGTCGAAGTCCTGTAAGTATAGTGCGCGCTCTTTGAAAGACCGGGGCAGGCTCGGTTGGCCGATTTTCGGCTGCCGATAGCACCCGAGGGATAAGCAAAATGTACGCAGTCATTCGCACCGGCGGCAAGCAGTACAAGGTCGCCAAGAACGACGTCATCGTCGTCGAGAAGCTCGAAGCCGAAGCCGGCAAGACCGTCGAGTTCGGCGACGTGCTGATGGTCACCGACGCGGGCAAGGCCACCGTCGGTAGCCCGACCGTTGCCGGCGCCAAGGTCACCGCCACGGTATTGGCGCAGGGCAAGGGCGAGAAGATCATCATCTTCAAGAAGCGCCGCCGCCAGAATTCGCGCCGCAAGAACGGGCATCGCCAGTTCGAAACGACGCTGCGCATCGTCGACATCAAGGTCGCCTAAGGGAGTATCGGGAAATGGCGCATAAAAAAGCAGGCGGTTCTTCGCGCAACGGGCGCGACACAGCCGGTCGCCGTCTCGGCCTCAAGCGCGCGGGCGGCCAGGTCGTCCTCGCGGGCAACATTCTGGTCCGCCAGCGCGGCACCGTCTACATCGCGGGCAAGGAAGTCGGCATGGGCCGCGACCACACGCTGTTCGCGCTGAAGACCGGCAAGCTGGTTTTCCGCAAGGCCGGCGGCAAGACGATCGTTTCGGTCGAGGCAGCGTCGGTCGAGCCGGCGCCGGTGGCCGTCGCCGCCGAGTAAGCCGTCCCACATTCCGCCCGACGACAGGCGGTTCTGCCAGACAAGGGAACGGCGCCAGGCCGTTCCCTTTTCTCGTTTTTGGACCTGAAAAAAGATGAAATTTCTCGATCAATGCAAGATCTTCGTCAAAGCGGGCGACGGCGGTGCCGGTTCGGTCAGCTTTCGGCGCGAGAAATTCATCGAATATGGCGGCCCCGACGGCGGCGATGGCGGCAAGGGCGGCGACATCTGGATCGAAGCGGTCGCCAACCTCAACACGCTGATCGATTATCGCTACCAGCAGCATTTCAAGGCCGAAAAGGGCCATCACGGCGAGGGCCGCCAAAAATCCGGGGCCGGCGGCAAAGACATCGTGCTGAAAGTGCCGGTCGGTACGGCCGTCCTCCACGACGACCAGGAATCGCTGATCGTCGATATGCGCGAGGCGGGCCAGCGCGTGCGCCTGTGCAAGGGTGGCGACGGCGGCTTCGGAAACACGCACTACAAATCCTCGACGAACCAAGCGCCGCGCCAAGCAGGGCCCGGCTGGAAGGGCGACGAGCGCTGGATTTGGCTGCGCTTGAAACTGATCGCCGATGTGGGCCTCGTGGGCTTGCCGAACGCCGGCAAATCGACGTTCCTTGCCGCCACCACCTCGGCCAAGCCCAAGATCGCCGACTATCCTTTCACCACGCTGAAGCCGCAATTGGGCGTGGTGCGCATCGACGAAGACGAGCTCGTGATCGCCGACCTGCCGGGCCTCATCGCGGGGGCGGCCGAAGGCAAGGGGCTCGGCCATCGTTTCTTGGGCCATGTCGAGCGCTGCGGGGCGGTCTTGCATCTGATCGACGGCACGCAAGAGAAGGTCTCGGCCGCTTACAACCAAATTCGCGACGAGCTCGAAACCTATGGCCACGGGGTGGCCGAAAAGCCCGAGATTGTCGGCCTCAACAAAATCGACGCGCTCGATCCGGATGCCATCAAGAAGGCGCTGGCCTCGCTGAAGCGCGCGGCCAAGAAGCGCAGCCCGAACTCGCTTGTACTCGCCTTGTCGGGAGCCGCAGGAACGGGTGTGACGGACGTATTGCGCGCCTTGGCAGTCCCCGTCGGCGTGCGCCGGGCCGCCGATCGTGCCGAGCGCGAAGCCATGCGCAGCGACGACGACAGATGAATTTCGAAAACGTCAAACGCCTCGTCGTTAAGACGGGCTCGGCGCTGATGGTCGATGCCGAGGGCGGCGTGCGCGCCGACTGGCTCGCCGGCCTCGCCGACGATGTGGCGATGCTGAAAGCGCGTGGTCTCGACGTGATCGTGGTCACGTCGGGCGCCGTCGCGATCGGGCGCTGGAAACTCGGCTACGGCACGCGGGTGCTGAAGATCGAAGAAAAGCAAGCGGCCGCCGCGACCGGCCAAGTATGGCTTGCCCATGCGTGGCTTCAAGCGTTGGCCGCGCGCGGTCTCGTGGGTGCGCAATTGCTGCTGACACCCGACGACACCGAAGAACGCCGCCGCCACCTCAACGCACGCGCCACGGTCGCGACCTTGCTTGAGACAGGGGCGGTGCCGATCATCAACGAGAACGACACGGTCGCAACCGAAGAGCTGCGCTTCGGCGATAATGATCGCCTTGCCGCACGCGTGGCGCAGATGGCATCGGCCGACGCGCTCGTATTGCTGTCGGATATCGACGGGCTCTATACCGCCGATCCGCATCGCGATCCCGCCGCCCGTCATCTGCCGGAAGTTACCGACCTTACGCCGGCGATTCTCGCGATGGCCGGCGAAGCGCGGCCCGGCTATTCGTCGGGCGGCATGGTCACGAAGCTGGGGGCCGCGCGCATCGCACTCGGTGCCGGGTGCCGCATGGCGATCGCGTCCGGCAAGCGCTTGCGTCCGCTGCAAGCGCTCGAACAGGGGGCGCGCTGCACCTGGTTCGTGCCGCAGGGCAGCCCCGCTTCGGCGCGCAAACGCTGGATTGCGGGTACGGTCGAACCCGCTGGCGCTGTCGTGATCGACGACGGGGCCGTGCGCGCGTTGGGCCAGGGCAAGAGCTTGCTGCCCGCAGGCGTGGTCGGCGTCGAAGGGGCATTCGAGCGCGGCGATGCGATCCGTGTGCGCGACCGGGCGGGCCGCGAAGTGGCACGTGGTTTGAGCGCCTATGCCGCCGCCGATATTGCGCGGATCCAAGGTCGCCGTTCGTCCGATATCGAAGAATTGCTGGGCTATCGCGGCCGCGACGAAATCATCCATCGCGACGATCTCGCGATGGGCCCGGTTTGAACTGCCGATCCCGCTCGTTAGAATAGTGCCGATGAAAGCCGAATCCATGGCCGCACAAGACCTTCCCCTCAAAGCCGCGATGGAAGCGATGGGCCTTGCCGCACGGCGTGCGGCTTCGTTGCTCGCGGTCGCTCCGGCCAAGAAAAAAAGTGCGGCCCTGCGCATGGCGGCCGACAAGATCCGCGCGGCATCCAATGAAATCCTCGAGGCCAATGCCGCCGACGTCGCGTTTGCGGTCGAGGCTGGCAATTCGCTCGCGATGGTCGACCGTTCGCGCCTCGACATCAAGCGCATCGAGGCCATCGCCAAGGGTCTCGAAGACGTCGCGGCGTTGCCCGATCCGGTCGGCTCGATTCTGCAGGGATGGAATCGGCCAAACGGGCTGATGATCTCGCGCGTGGCCGTTCCCATCGGCGTGATCGGCATCATCTACGAAGCGCGCCCGAACGTGACGGCTGACGCGGGCGCCTTGTGCGTCAAATCCGGCAATGCCGCGATCCTGCGCGGGGGACAGGAGAGCTTCCATTCGTCGCAAGCGATCGTGGCTGCGATCCGCGCCGCGTTGGCTGCGTCGGATCTGCCGGAAGACGCCGTGCAGTTGGTACCCACGCGCGACCGCGCGGCGGTGGGCCACATGCTCGCCATGCACCGCTATATCGACACGATCGTGCCGCGCGGCGGCAAGAGCCTAATCGAACGCGTGATGAAGGAAACGCACATTCCCGTGATCGCGCATCTCGAAGGGCTGTGCCACACCTACATCCACGAATCGGCCGACATCGAGATGGCGCGCAAAGTCACGATGAACGCCAAGATGCGCCGCGTCTCGGTATGCGGGGCAACCGAAACGCTGCTGGTCGATCGGGCGGCCGCACCTACGCATCTGCCCGCCATTCTCGACGATCTCATTGCGGCGGGCTGCGAAATTCGCGGCGACGCCGACGTGCAGAAAATCGATCGCCGCGCGCTTGCCGCAACCGACGCCGATTGGACGACCGAATATCTCGACGCGATCCTGGCCGTCAAAATCGTCGATGGGCTCGATGCAGCGATCGACCATGTCAACGCCTACGGCTCGCACCACACGGACGCGATCGTGGCGGGCGATGCTTCGGCGGCCGAGGCGTTTTTGTCGCGCGTCGATTCCGCGATCGTGCTGCACAATGCGTCCACGCAGTTCGCCGACGGCGCCGAGTTCGGCTTCGGTGCCGAGATCGGCATTTCGACCGGCCGCTTGCCGCCGCGCGGGCCCGTCGGGGCCGAACAGCTCACGACCTACAAATACGTCGTGCGCGGGGCTGGGCAGACGCGGCCTTGAGCATCGCCCCGCCTCTCTATCGTCTGGGATTGGCGCCCAAGCGCCGCGTGGGTCTGTTCGGCGGTTCGTTCAATCCCGCCCACGAAGGCCACGCGCATATCGCGCGCGAAGCCTTGAAGCGCCTCGATCTCGACGAAGTCTGGCTCATCGTGAGCCCGCAAAATCCGCTCAAAGAAGCAAGCGGCATGGCGCCTTTGGCGGCACGGCTTGCGAGCGCCAAGGCCGTGTGCGCGGGCCATCCGCGCATAAAGGCGGTTGCGCTGGAGACGTGGCTGGGCACGCGCTTCACCGCCGACACGCTCGAAGCCTGCGCGCGGCGTTTTCCCCGCACGCAGTTCGTGTGGCTGATGGGAGCCGACAATCTGCTCCAGTTCGACCGTTGGCAGCGTTGGCGGAAAATTTTTAACACGATGGTCATTGCCGTTTTCGCGCGCCCGACGTATTCTAACAAAGCATTGGTCGCAAAGGCGGCTCGGGCCTTTTCCACAGCCCAAATCGGATCCCGTCGGGTCCGCCGTTTGGGCACGTTCGCGCCGCCGGCGTGGGCGTACTTTCCGGTCCGCCTGCATCCGGCCTCTGCCACGCGGATCCGTGCGGGCCTCAAAACCCCATGGCCCTCTGCGCGAACCAAGACCAGCAACTCGCCGCCACGTTCGCACCGTTAACCGTACGACCAACTCGGGAGACACGCGATCGCCACGACAAAGCGCAAGACCGTATCCGCGCCTAAAACGGTCCTTAAACTCGTCGCCAAAACGCTCGACGACGACAAAGCCGCCGACCCGGTCGTCATCGACCTCGCCGGCAAAAGCTCGATCGCCGACTACATGATCGTCGCCAGCGGCCTCTCGAGCCGCCACATCCAATCCATGGCCCAGCACGTCGTCGAGAAGCTGGAGGGCAAAGGCCTCAAAGGCATCCGCATCGAGGGTGCCGACCAGGGCGATTGGGTGCTGATCGACGGTGGCGACATCGTCGTGCACCTGTTCCGGCCTGAAATCCGCGCCCAGTACGGGCTCGAGAAAATGTGGGCCGACGATTGGGAAGAGCCGGCCGCAGCGCATGCTTAAGCGCTGAGCCGGGATGCGCGTCACGATCGTGGCAGCGGGCCGCGCGCGCGGCTCGCCCGAGGATGCGCTTGTCGGCGAATATGCCAAGCGCCTGACGGCGAGCCCGGCGGGCATCGGCCCGTTCGACTGCCGCGAGATCGAGGCCAAGCCCAAAGACAAAGCCGACGCCGCCGGCCGCAAGCGCGCGGAAGCCGAAAAGCTGCTGGCGCAAGTGCCGGACGGGGCTTTTCTGGTGGCGCTCGATCCGCGCGGCAAAACGCTGTCGACCGAAGAATTCGCGGCCAAGCTTGCCGCCTGGCGCGACGACGGCAATGGCGACTTGGCGTTTGCGATCGGCGGGGCGGACGGGCTTGACGCCACGCTGCTCGCACAAGCGCGTTTTCGGCTGTCGCTGGGTGCCATGACCTGGCCGCATCTGCTCGCGCGCGCGATGCTGGCCGAACAATTGTGGCGCGCAGCTTCGCTGTTGGCTGGACACCCCTACCACCGCGCCTAAAATAAGCGACTTTTTGCGAATCGAGTCGCTGCGATGCAAGCCAAAGCCAAATCCGCGCCGAAAGAGCCCGATGCGACGCTGCGTCTCTATCGCAGCTTGCGCCGCATTCGGCGCGTCGAGGAAGAAATCGCGCGCCTTTATCCGTCGGACAAAATCAAAAGCCCCGTGCATCTGTCGATCGGCCAGGAAGGCATTGCCGTCGGCGTGTGCTCGGCACTCGAGGCACGCGACGCGGTCTCGGGCACCTATCGCGGCCATGCGACCTATCTTGCCAAAGGCGGGTCGCTGCCCGCGATGATGGCCGAGCTTTACGGCAAGGACACGGGCTGTGCGCGTGGCAAAGGCGGGTCGATGCATCTGATCGACATGGCAGCCAAAGTGCTGGGCACCTCGGCCGTGGTCGGCACGACCGTGCCCGTCGCGGTCGGTTATGCGCTGGCACAGAAGCGCTTGAAGACGGGCGCTGTCGTCGCGTGTTTTCTCGGCGACGGGGCGACCGAAGAAGGCTGCTTTGCCGAGAGCCTCAATTTTGCGGCCCTCCATAAATTGCCGGTCGTGTTTGTGTGCGAGAACAACGGCTTTGCGATCCACGAGCCGCTGTCGAAGCGCTGGGCTACGGACCGGCTCTGCGCGCGCGTGGCGACCTACGGCATCCCGGCCAAGCGCTTTGCCGATTCGGACACGGCCGCAATCCGCAAGCATGTCGAAAAGGCCTTGCCCAAGATGCGCAAAGGCGGCGGCCCGATCTTCATCGAGTGCCTCACCTGGCGCTGGCGCGAGCATGTCGGCCCCGGCGAAGACTACGACGCAGGCTTCCGCAGCAAAGCCATGCTCGCCAAATGGCAGAAGAAGGATCCGGTCGCCAAGGCGGCCAAATTTTTGTCGGCCAAGCAGCGCGCCGCGATCGATGTTGAGATCGAAGCCGAAATTGCGGCGGCGATCGCGTTTGCCGAAGCGTCGCCCTTTCCGTCCCTCGAGGAGCTTGGCACTGATGTCTACGCCTAAGCTCAAACTCGCCTGGCCGGGACGCATTGAAGACGGGCGGCGCGTGCTCAAATACGTGGATGCGTTGTCCGAGGCCGTCGCACTCGAGATGGCGCGCGACAAAAACGTGTTCCTGTTCGGACTCGACGTCGACGACCACAAGGCGATCCAGGGCTCGACGCGGGGCTTGCTCGAGCGTTTTGGACCCGAGCGCGTGTTCACGACACCATTGTCGGAAGATGCGATGACGGGGGTTGCCATTGGGGCCGCGATGGCCGGCATGCGGCCGATCCATGTGCATATCCGCATGGATTTTCTGATGCTGTGCATGAACCAACTCGTCAATATCGCGGCCAAGGCGCGCTACATGTACGGCGGACAGATCAAAGTGCCGCTCGTCGTGCGCACGATCATCGGCAAATCCTGGGGCCAAGGGGCGCAGCACAGCCAAGGCCTGCACTCGATGTTCATGCATGTGCCGGGCCTCAGGGTCTGCGCGCCGTCCAACGCGCACGACGCCAAGGGTGCTTTGATCGCGGCGATCCGCGACGACAATCCGGTCGTCTTCGTCGAACATCGCCTGCTTTATTCGACGGAAGCTTTCGTGGCCGAAGCGCCCTATGTCGTCGCACCGGGCCGTGCGCGCGTGTGCCGTTTCGGGCGCGACGTCACGATCGTGGGCGTGTCCAACATGGTCGTCGAAGCTTTGCGCGCGGCCGACCTCTTGAAGGAGGCGGGCGTGTCTGCCGAAGTGATCGACCCGATTTGGCTTGCGCCGCTCGACAGCGACACGATCGTCGAAAGCGTGCGGCGCACGCGCAAGCTCGTGATCGTCGACAATGGCTGGTCCATGTGCGGGGCGGGTGCCGAGATCACCGCACGCGTCGCCGAAGCCTGTGCCGGCGAAGGCCCGTTGCAGATTCAGCGCCTCGGCTTCGCCCCCACGCCGTGCCCGCCCTCTCCACCGCTTGAAGCTGCGTTCTATCCCAATCCGGCCACGATCGCCGCATCCGCCTACAAGCTCGCACGGCCGGATGCGCCCGCGTGGACGCCCGATCCGGCCAAAGCCGAGCTTGCCTATCAGCTGCAGTTCAAAGGCCCGTTCTGATGTTCTACGAACTCGCCGCCCCCTCGTGGGGACAGGAAGAAATCGACGCGTTGCAGGCGGTCATCGCCTCGGGCCGCTACACGATGGGTGAACGCGTCGCCGCGATGGAAGCGGCCTTTGCCGCCTATCACGGCAAGAAATACGGCGTGATGGTGAATTCCGGCTCGTCGGCCAATCTCATTTGCGTGGCTGCGATGGCCTACCATTCCAAGCGCCCGTTGGCGCGCGGCGACGAGGTCATCGTGCCCGCGATTTCGTGGAGCACCACCTACCATCCGCTGCAGCAATACGGCCTCAAATGCCGCTTCGTCGATGTTGAGCTCGAAACGCTAAATATGGACGTCTCGAAACTCGAACAGGCTTTGACGCCCAAGACCAAGGCGCTGCTCGCCGTCTCGATCCTCGGCAATCCCGCACGGCTCGACGAGATGCGCGCCTTCTGCGACCGCCACGGCCTGTGGTTCATGGAAGACAATTGCGAATCGATGGACGCCGTACTTCCCTCGGGCCGCAAGGCCGGTACGCTCGGCGATCTCAGCACTTTCAGCTTCTTCTTCTCGCACCATATCTCGACGATGGAAGGCGGCATGGTGCTGACCGACGATCTCGAGCTATTCCACCTGCTCAAATGCATGCGCGCCCACGGCTGGACGCGCGATCTGCCGGCCGACTCGCCGCTCTACAAACGGGCGGGCAGCGACCATTTCGAGGCCTATCGCTTCCTGTTCCCGGGCTACAATGTGCGCCCGCTCGAGATGGAAGCGGCGGTGGGCCTCGAACAGCTCAAGAAGCTGCCGGCCATGACGGCGGCCCGGCGGCGCAATCTCGCTCTGTTCCAGAAGCTGTTTGCGGGCGATCCCAATTTCATCATCCAGAAGGAGCATGGGCAAAGCTCGTCCTTCTGCTTCACATTGATCTTGAACCCGGCGAAGGATCTCGACCGCGAGCGCATCTTTGCGGCGTTGAAGGCCGCCGATATCGGCTTTCGTATCATCACGGGCGGCTGCTTCCTGCGCCACGACACGATCAAATACTACGACTACGACATTGTCGGTGGCGCTGTGCCGAACGCCGATCTCGCGCACGATCGCGGTTTTTTCGTCGGCAACCATCCGCACGATCTCACGCCGCAGATCGAACAATTGCGCCGCGTGCTCGATGCGGCCGTACGCGGCTAGCGCACTTCGCTGTCGGGTTCGTAGACCACGATGCGGCTGCCGGGCGCGGCCACTTTCACGTCGACCTCGATGAGGTCTTTGAGCTTTTCGCGCAAGGCCTGGCGCTTTTCAGGGGCCACGACAAACGCCACGAATCCGCCGCCGCCAGCCCCCAGCAACTTGCCGCCGACGGCACCGGCCGACATACCAGCCTCGTAGATCGCGTCGATCTCGGGCGTGGAAACGCCATCAGCAAGTTCGCGCTTCAAACGCCACGCGTCGTTCATCAGCATGCCGAGCTCGCGCATCGGCCGGTTGGTGCTCGCGATGATCGCTTGCGCTTCGTCCACCATCTCGCGCATGCGGTGCAGGTTGCGCTCCTTGGCGTCCATATTGGCGATCTGCTTGGTCGCGACCGTCATCGCGTAGCGCGACAGGCCGGTGAAAAACAGCACGAGCGAACTTTCCAACTCGTCGCGCCGGTCGCGCGTCAGCACCAAGGGGGTTACGTCGAACGAACCGTCGGTGCGGAAATCGATGCGGTTGAGCCCCCCGTAGGCGGCCCAAATCTGGTCCTGGCTGCCGACCGGCTCGCGGATCACTTGCTGCTCGATGCGGATGGCTTCGCTTGCGAGCTTGTGTTTGGAAATCATCTGGCCGCGCAGCGCGTAGAGCGCGTTGAGGAGCCCCACCGTGAAGGCTGAAGACGAGCCGAGGCCTGAGCGTGCGGGCAGATCGCCGTCATGGTGGATTTCGAGGCCGCGCTTTTCCTTCTGGTCGAGCAGAACGGCGCGCACGGCCGGATGCTCGATCTCGAGCAGATCGTTGACGAGCTCGATTCGCGACCACACCACGCGATAGCGATGCGCAAAAAACGGCGGCAGGCGGCGCAGCGAGATATTGCAGTATTTGTCGATCGCCGTGCCGATCACGGCCCCGCCATGGCGCTGAAACCATTTGGGATAGTCGGTTCCGCCGCCGAACAAAGACAGCCGATAAGGGGTGCGCGAGACGATCAAAAAGAGCTCCGTCTCATGGGCCGGGGCCAAGAGTTGCGGGGTCGGAAACAATCACTTATATCATGCGCTTACGCATCGATGTCAAAAGCGGGCAAAAGCCGCACCGGAAAGGCCCAGGGCGATGGCAAACAAGCTGCGCATTCTCGTGACCGGCGGGGCGGGCTATCTCGGATCGACTTTGGTTCCGGCCTTGCTCGAGGCGGGCCATTCCGTAACCGTGCTCGACAATTTCATGTTCCGCCAAGCGCCGCTCGCGCATGTGTGCGCGCATCCGGACTTCGACGTCGTGCGCGGCGATTGCCGCGACGCCGCCGTGCTGAAGCCGCTTGTGGCCAAGGCCGACATTGCGATTCCGCTTGCCGCCCTCGTCGGTGCGCCCTTGTGCAACAACGACCAGACCGGGGCCGTCTCGATCAATCGCGACGCCGTGCGCACGCTGCTGGGTCTGCTCGCCAAAGACCAGCGCGTGTTGATGCCGGTCACAAACTCCGGCTATGGCGTGGGCGAGCCCGGCAAGGAATGTACCGAGGAAAGCCCGTTACGGCCGCTGTCGCTCTATGGGCGCACGAAGGTCGAAGCCGAAGAGCTGGTGCTCGGCCGAGACAACGGCATGTCGTTCCGGCTTGCGACCGTGTTCGGCATGAGCCCGCGCATGCGCATCGACCTTCTGGTCAACGATTTCGTGCACCGCGCCGTCACCGACCGCGCGGTCGTGCTGTTCGAGCCGCATTTCAAGCGCAACTACATCCATGTGCGCGACGTCGCGCGCGCCTTCCTGCACGGCATCGCGAATTTTTCGACGATGAAAAACCGGCCCTACAATGTCGGCCTGTCGGATGCGAACCTGTCGAAGATGGAGTTGTGCCAGCGCATCCAAGCGAATGTGCCGGGCTTCGTGTTTCTCGAAGCCCCCATCGGCGAAGACCCGGACAAGCGCGACTACATCGTCTCGAACGCGCGCATCGAGGCGACGGGCTTCAAGCCCGCGCACTCGCTCGATGCCGGCATTGCCGAGCTTGTCAAAGGCTATCGCATGATCCGCAACGGCATGTACGGCAACGTATGAAGATCGTCGATCTCGATTTGCAGGGGCTCAAACTCGTCGAGCCCAAAGTGTTCGGCGACGCGCGCGGCCTGTTTCTCGAAACCTGGAACCAGGCGCGCTACGAAGCGGCCGGCATTGCGGGTCCGTTCGTGCAGGACAATCTGTCGCGCTCGCGCCAATACACGCTACGCGGGCTGCATTACCAGAAGCCCAACGCGCAGGGAAAGCTCGTATCGGTCGTGGCGGGCGCGGTGTGGGACGTCGCCGTCGATTTGCGCCGGTCGAGCCCTTCCTTCGGCAAATGGTTCGGCGTCGAACTCAGTGCGGAAAATCGCCGCCAATTGTGGGTCCCCGGCGGCTTCGCGCACGGCTTTGCGGTGCTCAGCGATTCCGCCGACTTCGCCTACAAAGTGTCGGGCCCCTACAGCCCCAAAGACGAGCACGTGCTGCGTTTCGACGATCCGGCCCTGGGTATCGACTGGCGAATTCCGCACGGCCAAGCGCTGCTCGCCGAGCGGGACAAGAACGGCAAGAGCCTCGCCGAGGCGGTGTGTTTTGACTGAGCGCAGCGGAATCGTTCTCGCGGGCGGCTCGGGCACGCGGCTGCATCCGGCCACGCTTGCGACGAGCAAGCAGTTGCTGCCCGTGTACGACAAGCCGATGGTCTACTACCCGCTCAGCACGTTGATGCTCGCGGGCATTCGCCGCATTCTGCTGATCTCCACACCGCACGATCTGCCCGCGTTCAAGCGCCTGCTCGGCGACGGCGCGGCGTGGGGTTTGGAACTGCACTACGCCGAACAGCCCAAACCCGAGGGCTTGGCGCAAGCGCTTATCATCGCCGAAGCGTTTCTGGCGGGCCGAATGTCCGCACTTGTGCTCGGCGACAATATCTTCCACGGCGAAGGCCTGTCGCGCCGTCTTCAGGCGGCTGCCCAAGCAACGCAGGCAGGTGCGACGATCTTCGCCTACCAAGTCGCCGATCCCGAACGCTACGGCGTGGTCACGCTCGATGCGGCGGGAAAGGCGCTCGACATCGTCGAGAAGCCGAAAGATCCGCCTTCGAACCTCGCTGTGACGGGCCTCTATTTCTACGATGCAAGCGCGCCCGCGCGCGCCAAATCGCTGAAGCCCAGCCCGCGCGGAGAGCTCGAGATCACCGATCTCAACCGCCTCTATATGCACGAAGGCCTGCTCGCGGTCGAAACGCTCAATCGCGGCTATGCGTGGCTCGATACGGGCACGCAAGATTCGCTGCTCGATGCGGCCAATTTCATCGCGGCCGTCGAACGTCGCCAGGGGCTCAAGATCGGTTGCCCTGAGGAAATCGCCTGGCGTCAGCGCTGGATCGATTCGGCGGCGCTTGCGCGCCTCGCCGAGCCGCTGCGCAAAAGCGGTTACGGCGAGTATCTGCTGCGCGTCGCCAAGGCCGGTTGAGCGCCATGCGTACGCTGCTCGTCACCGGCGGTTGCGGCTTCATCGGCTCGGCCTATTTGCGCCATGTCGTGGGTGGCGGTCTGGCGCGGGCCGTCAATCTCGACAAGCTCACCTATGCCGCCAACCCGGCTTCCTTGGCTTCCCTCGAAGGCAACGACGCATACTGTTTCGTCGAAGGCGACATCGGCGACAGCGCCAAGCTTTCCGCGCTGCTGGCCGAGGTCAAGCCCGATGCGATCGTCAATTTTGCGGCCGAGACGCATGTCGATCGCTCGATCGACGGGCCGCTCGCCTTCGTCGAAACCAATATTGCGGCAACCGCCCGCTTGTTGGTCGCTAGCCTTGGCTATTGGCGCGACCTGCCGGCGGACGCAAAGAAGCATTTTCGTTTCCACCATATCTCGACCGACGAGGTGTTCGGCACGCTCGGCTTCGACGATCCGCCCTTTACCGAGGCGTCTTCTTACGCGCCCAATTCGCCCTATGCGGCGTCGAAGGCCGCGTCCGACCATCTCGTGCGCGCGTGGCACGAGACATATGGCTTGCCCACGCTCGTCACGAACTGCTCGAACAATTACGGGCCGTGGCAGTTCCCCGAGAAGCTGATCCCTCTGATGATCGCGAAGGCAGCTGCGGGCGAGAAGCTGCCGGTCTATGGCGACGGCCGTAACCGGCGCGATTGGCTGCATGTCGAAGACCATGCCGCCGGACTCTGGAAAGCGCTCGCGCAAGCGGTACCGGGGGCGAGTTACGCATTCGGCGGCGGCGCGGAGCTTGCCAATCTCGATGTCGTGCACGCGATCTGCGACCATGTGGACCGCCGTTTGGGCGTGCCCGCTGCGGGCGCGCGCCGCAGTCTGATCGAATTCGTGCCCGACCGGCCGGGCCACGATCTGCGCTACGCGATCGACGCGGCGAAGGCCAAGGCCGAGCTTGGCTGGCAGCCGCGATATGAATTTTCTGACGGGCTTGCCACGACGGTCGATTGGTATCTCGACCATGTCGATTGGCTGCAATCGATCCGCGCCAAACGCTACGCGCTGGATCGTTTGGGCAAGGGCTAGGGTCGGATGAAGCGTCTGCTCGTTCTCGGGGCCAGCGGCCAAGTTGCACGTGCCTTGTTGGCGCAAGGCCCTGTGGCGGGTTGGGACGTGACCGCACTGGGCCGCGCGCAGATCGATCTTGCCAAGCCCAATGCGATAGCGGCGGCGATCGAGGCTGCAAAACCCGATGCGCTCGCCAATGCCGCCGCCTATACGGCCGTCGACAAGGCAGAAAGCGAGCCGGAGGCGGCCGCGTTCCTAAATGCCGAAATGCCGGGCCGTGCAGCGGCTGCCGCAGCGGCGGCGGGCATTCCGTTTGTGCATCTGTCGAGCGACTATGTGTTCGGCGGACAGGAGCGCATCCCCTATCGCGAGGCGGACCCGACCGAACCGCTCAGCGTTTACGGCCGCACCAAGCGTGCCGGCGAAATCGCGGCGTACAAGGCGGGCGGGCGCTGCGCGATCTTGCGCACCTCGTGGGTCTTCGCACCCTGGGGCGCAAATTTCGTGCGCACGATGTTGCGCTTGGCCAAGACGCAAGAGCGCTTGCGCGTCGTCGACGACCAGCAGGGCGGGCCCACCTCCGCCCTCGATATTGCCGATGCGGTGCTCGCGATCCTCAAGCGTCAATGCGAAGGCGAACACAAATCCGGCCTTGGCCTGCTCCATTTCCAGGGTCGGCCGCCGACGACGTGGGCGCGTTTTGCCGAAGCGATCCTGGACGAAGGGGCAGTGCATGGCCATCCGCGCCCGCCGGTCGAGCGCATCGCCACGCACGAATACAAACTGCCGGCAGCACGTCCCGCCTGGGGTGTGCTCGACTGCGCGCGTATAGCGCGCGAATACGACATAACGCCGCCCGACTGGCGCAAGCGCTTGGCCGCAACCGTTTCCGCGATTCTGGCCGACGGCGTTTAGACGGGTTTGTAGCTCGGCAGGATGCGCTGCAGCGTGGCAACCACGCCCGCATCGTCGCAGCGAAGCGCAATCGCTTCGAGGGCCGCAAGATCGGCCTCGATCGCGGCGGCATCGACCGGCGGGGAGCCCGCAAGTTGGATCCCCGGCACGGACGTGGCGGTGTTCTGCTCGTCCTTGTAGAAAAGTTCTTCGAAGAGCTTTTCGCCGGGGCGCAAGCCCGTGAACGAAATCGCGATGTCGCGCTCGGGTCGTTTGCCCGCAAGCCGGATCATGCGCTTGGCAAGATCGAGGATGCGCACCGGCCCGCCCATTTCGAGCACCAAGAGACTGCCGCGCGCCGTACCGCTGCCGGCAAGAGCCAGCACGCTCGCCTGCAGCACCAACTCGCAGGCTTCGCGGATGGTCATGAAATAGCGTTCTATGTCGGGATGCGTGACCGTGATCGGGCCGCCGGCGGCAAGCTGGCGCTGGAACAGCGGCACGACCGAGCCCGAGGAGCCGAGCACATTGCCGAAGCGCACGGCAACGAACCGCGTGGAAGTGTTCTGTGCGTCGCGCGCCTGGCAGAAGATTTCGGCAAGGCGTTTGGTCGCCCCCAGCACGTTGGTCGGGTTCACGGCCTTGTCGGTCGAGATCAGCACCATCGCATGCGCACCGGCCGCCACCGCCGCGTGGGCGACGTTGCGTGTGCCTATGGCGTTGGTAAGCGCTCCCTGTGCGGGATTGGCCTCGAGCAGCGGCACGTGCTTGAGGGCGGCGGCGTGAAACACGATCTCAGGTGCGGCACGCGCCAGCACATGGCGCATCGCACCCGCTTCGCGCACATCGCCGATCGTGGCGCGCCGCGCCACATGCGGCCAGGTCTCCTCGACCTCGCGGTCGATCGCGTAGAGTGCAAATTCCGAATTGTCGATGAGATCGAGCTGGGCGGGGCCGCGCTGCGCGATCTGGCGCACAAGCTCCGCGCCGATGCTGCCGCCAGCTCCTGTAACGAGCACGCGCCGGCCGCGCACAAGCTCGTCCATCGCCGCCCGGTCGAGCACGGTCTGCGGCCGGCCGAGCAGATCTTCGATCGCGATCGGGCTCACATCGAGCGCATTGTCGCCCTGTGCGGCCCGGTTGAGTTCGTTGATGCGCGGCAGGCGCACGGCCGTAAGTCCGCAGCGGTCGGCAAGATCGACGACGTTGCTGAGTGCGGTTCCGTCCATCGACGTCGCGACAACGAGGCGCTGCGGGCGGAAGCCGCGGCGGCGCAGATCGGCAAGGATCGCCTCGAGCGCATTCACCGGCCCCAGCACATCGACGCCGCCGATCTGGCGGCCCTTGCGCCGTTCGGCATCGTCGAGAATTCCGACCACAAAATAGGGCGCGCGCCCGCGGCGGCGATTGGCCTGCAGGAAAAGTTCGGCCCCATCGTTCGCACCGACGAGCAGCACCTGAACCTGGTCGGCGCGCGGGGCGCCGAACGAAAGATTGAGCTTGCCCTCGCGCACCGTGCGGTAGATGAGGCGCGGCCCCGTGAGTAGGGCAAACAGCACAAACCAGCCGATGAATATCGTCGAACGCGGCATGATCTCGAGCCGCGTCCACAAAAACATTGCCGGCACGAACAGCAGCAGAGCAAGCGTGGTGCCGCGCGCGATCACGGCAAGATCGTCGATCGAAACGTAGCGCCACACGCCGCGCGAGAGCCCTGTGAAGCGGAACGCGATTGCCGCGGCGACGACGAACAAGGCCGTGCCGCCTGCCAGAAAATCGACCGGATAGTCGAACATCTCGTCGCCGACGCGCAAGTACAGCGATACGAGGAAAGCCGCCGCCGCCATGCCCAGATCGTGCGTCATGGCCAGTGCCACGCGGTTGAAGCGCGACAGGAAGGGCGCCCGCGTGCTCACAGGGCGCGGTAGCGCCGGCCGGGCGGCAGGCTCTTGCTGCGCCAAAGGCCCTTGATGTCAAACAGGAGCGCGTCGTCGGCCGTCAGCATCGCAAGATCGAGATCGGCGAAGGTGCGATGGCCGACGGCCGCAACGACCGCGTCGTAGCGCACGCCGCCGTCGAGTGTTGCCACGAGATCGACGCCATATTCGTGTTTGGCCTCGGCCGCATCGACGATCGGATCGTAGATGTCCACCGCATGGCCGCGCGCGCGCAGAACGTCGGCAAGATCGACGACCTTGGTGTTGCGCAGATCGGGCACGTTCTCTTTGAACGCGATGCCCAGCACCAGAATGCGCGCGCTAAAACCGCGCCGACCGACCAGCATGCGCGCGACTTCCGAGGC
>Ga0315907_10002652_pt1 | contig 22169 bp, 15 predicted proteins | sample LakEriMetagenome_3_FD_203525 | JGI IMG/M metagenome (GOLD analysis project Ga0315907, IMG submission 203525) | Freshwater fungal communities from buoy surface, Lake Erie, Ohio, United States - Buoy 12 MA123 | ecosystem: Environmental > Aquatic > Freshwater > Lake > Lake biofilm | place: USA...
CTCCATCCCGAAATGCTTGCTCATGAGGTTGCATACCTTCGGTAATCAATCCTGATAGTTCGGCATTTTCTTTAGAGATGAATATGCCATGAGGAGGGCTCAACTTCTCTAATTGCGCTTGTGGCATATTGGGCGCGTTTAGTATTTGACAGTAAGGTAATCCTTGACGGACTTCGGATGAAAACTCGGTGAATAATTCGGTGTAGTTAAGCATGGTAGTTTTCGTTGTGTTTGTTGTTGTGTTTAAGCTATTTCTTGAATTCGGTTAATCAATTTTTTAGGTTGATTGCTAAACTGGCGACACCCGTATTGACTATCTAAAACCCATCCCATAAGCTTGCATTGAGACAGCTCTCCTATCTTTTCCTTGCCAGAGAAAAACTCTAGAACGTTAGCATCGTCCTTAAATTGAAACTCTAACCCTAGGTTATCGGCATACAGTATTAACCGCTCCCATGTTTTATTCATGCGTTTGATTCGTTGTTTATTTGTGCTTTGCCTTATTAAAGCAGTTTATTCACAAATAAGCAAGAAAAAAAATACTTATTTTTGTAAAGTTTTGCTTGACATTTAAACCAGTTTTTGCTTGTAGAGTATTTTAAATTACTTATATAAAAAGACTTGATACTTTTAAAAATATCTGCTATGGTAGAAGAGTAAACAACCAACAGGAATGTGAGAATTAACATGAAACGAGAATTAAGCACTGAATTTATTGGGACAAGAGTTCGTGTTTACCGGAATTTAAGAAACGGGTTAATGTCCGTACAAGCTTATATTTCTAAAAAATGGTTAGTAGTAGGTCACGTGGAATCGCTCTTGCTTTATGATGCTGAATTTAAAGTCTCGGAAGCCGGAAGACAAAGAGTCATTGAACAGAAGCGCAAAAATGTGCACGCTTTCGTTTACGGGGAATTAGCCGACATTGATACTGATGTTGTATTGCCTACCAAGGCTTTTTACAACCCCTACAAATATAAAACTTTTGTTACAGAAAGTTTTGGGCAAGTTGACTCGGTAAACTGCGCTTCTATATCAGCTATTAAAGGAATAACAATTCTTTAGCTACGTTATTAGTCTTTACTACATTAATACGGTAAAGGCTAATATTAAATTCATTAATCAAAAAGGAAACAAAAAAAATGACTGACAATTATATCGGAGCAAACTTAAAAGGAAAAAATCTTAGATATAGTTATTTAGCAGGAGTCAACTTAAGTGGGGCAGATTTAACAGAAGCAGATTTAAGTGGGGCAGATTTAACAGAAGCAGATTTAAGTGGAGCTAATTTAACCCGAGCTGACTTAAATAAGGCAAATTTAAGTGGAGCTATTTTAAATGGGGCAATATTAGATAAAGCCAATTTAATAGAAGCTAATCTTAATTACGCAGAAACACAAGAAGCTTCTTTTGTTTATAGTTTGCTAAACAAAAGCAGTTTACATGGAGTCAACTTAGTGAATTCAGATTGTTCTTATGCCACATTTAATTTAGCAGACATGACTTATGCTAATTGTCGCGCTGTAAATTTTGCTAAAGCTAGTTTGCAAAAGATTACAGCAGAGTACGCAATGTTTGGGTCTGCAAATCTTGCTTTTGCTTGTTTAGAAAACGCTAACTTACGACGCAGTAATTTAATTGGATGCAACCTGAGAGGAGCTAACTTAGTTCTGTCTAATTTATTAGATGCAGACTTGAGTGAAGCAAATTTAGATTATGCGGATTTTAAAAATAGTATTCTTACTGGCGTAATCCTTGCTGGCGTAAACTTAGAAACAGTAAAAAATCTAAATGGTGCTACATTCTTAAAAGAAATTTGTGAAGAAAACGACGAACTTACTATCGAGGACTTACTAAAAATCAATAATCTACTTTAGTAACAACGTTACTTGTTTAGCTACGCGATCGCTAATTTTTCAATAACCAAATCTCCAAATAAGAAAACTTTTAATCTTGTTTGGAGATTTGGTTATAGTATTATTGCCATTAAGTACAAAAATCTTCTAAGAGGTATCCTGATGAACTCCCACAAACAATTAGACCTAGCAATCAAATACATAGACGCGATAAAGGCAGTCTATGGAGACAATTTACAAGAGTTGCCAGAGCACCTAGATTCTGTTTATGCACAAAAACTTGCAAAAATTTTGACAATTAATCCAGAAGAAGAAAAGATAGATCCGCGATGTCCTTTCGCTAACGAGAATAATGATTTTACTGCCCATGACTTACTGAAAAGATATAATTTATCAAAAGTGGGATTGCGTGGACGATTACAATCATTACAGATGTCTCCAGCTTACTATGAAAATAATTTTGCATTTTTTACAAGAGACCAAGTAGCGCTTTTGGATAAACTAAATGATTGAAGAAATCAAAACCGAAACGGAACATTTACGGAATTTTGTTTTATTTATAATATCTATTGATTTACAAGATGCCAGATAGCTTCATCCTCTGACAGCAGCTAAAGAAGCTTTGACTCGGTTAATTATCCCGGTGTGCGATCGCTAATTTTTTAATAACCAACTCTCCAAATAAGAAAACTTTTAATCTTGTTTGGAGATTTTTTTATAGTATTATTGCCATTAATACAAAAAGCTTTTAGGAAGTATCCCGATGACCTCTCACAAACAATTAGACTTAGCAATCAAATACATAGACACGATAAAGGCGGTCTATGGAGACAATTTACAAGAGTTGCCAGAACACCTAAATTCTGTTTATGCACAAGAACTTGCAAAAATTTTGACAATTAAGCCAGAAGAAGAAAAAATAGAGTCGCGATGTCCTTTCGCTAACGAGAACAATGACTTGACTTTGTATGACTTACTGAAAAGATATAATTTATCAAGAGTGGGATTTCGTGGACGGTTACAAGCATTACATATGTCTCCAGCTTACTATAAAAATAATTTTGCATTTTTTACAAGAGACCAGGTAGAGCTTTTAGACAAATTAAATGATTGGAGAAATCAAAACCGAAACGGAACATTCACGGAATTTTGTTATATTCATGATATCTATTAATTTACAAGATGCCAGATAGTTCCCATATCGGCAAAAACCGCCCTAAATCTTTCTGGATGTTGACCGAGGTAAATCAAAATAGATGTATGTGGTGGGGACTTCTGGGGACAATACCCTTGACTGTCAGCATGGTAGATATCGTAAGCAATTCGTTTATGTGGGATACAAACCCATTGATTAGTCAATAGCTCAGAGGCTATTCTAAGTATCTCCATGTTGAATGCCAGAAAGATAACCGAGTCTATTTCCCCCTTTCTATATTTATTGACAGCAGCAATAAACCAGATTGACTGAGAGCTTCTATTATTTATTTTGCCCCCTGGGGGATTAAGAAAAACATTCCCGCGCCATTCTCTGTTTAAGCCGTCAGTATCAAAATATTGTTTAGCATAAACCCTCTCAAGATTAACTTTTTGGCAGGTAGCCGGGTCTGTGTCTATCACCCCGTCAAAAACTAGTTTCACTTTGTCAATAATTGGTAACGGGGTATAGTGTTCGTTAGTTAAGCTTAGGTGCTGTGGAATCAAGGTGATACTATTTTAAATAACTTTTATTACAACCAAACTCCGAACATAATGAGAGTAACTCCGAGCATAGGGAGAGTAACAATGCTCGGGTATTCTTTTGTCAGCTAAATAGTGGGATAGAAGACGGCTTGAATAAAATTTTTCTTAAGAACAAATCGGGGATTACGTGCACTAGTTTTATCTGGGATGATGAAGAATACGTTTTCCCATATTTCAACTTCTTTAATTGCAATCCCAAGATATTCTTCTAAAAGTGGTTTGATATTGAATGCCATAATCAATTCCTGTGGTATCTGTCTTTTTTATTCTAGTTTACATCCTTGTTGCCCCCAATGAAAAGCAACACTTGTAAATAGAATACCATATTTTGTGTGCGATCGCTGACTTTCTCCCAATAACTTAATCTCCAAGCAAGAAAATATTTAATTTTGTTTGGAGATTTTTTTTACAGGATTAATTCAGTCTTTCGACAAAGTATTATTTTTTAAATTAATTCCTTTGATAAAAACATGAACACTAAAACAAACACCCCTAGATTTTTTGTAACTTATCATTTTGCTGATGGATTTCCTACCACAGGAGAATGGATTGATGGGAGCAAAGACTCTAAAACAATAGAGGAATATGTTTATGGCAAATTAAAGAACTTTCCTCAAAATTCTTTTATTAGTGTTTCAAGCTATGATAATTTTTGTGGTGCTCAAGATTGGTTGGTCGATAGTTATTCCCTAGAAACAGTAGTGGAAGTAGCTCATTTTATTTTAGCCAAAGGAAAGATTGGAGCTAAATGGATTAATTGTCTGGATGGCGACGTACATAAAGCTCTTGCAACATTTGATGATTGTTATGCTGGATGCTATGCAGATTTAAAAGACTTTGTTAAAGAAATAAATGCAGACAAAGAGATTCCAACTTGGATCGGTGATTACATTCAGTGGGAAAAAATGGGAAAAGATTTAATCTTAAACAAACAGATTTATGTAGTGGAAACAGACTCCTCTAAAGTTCATGTTTTCCTGAATCGGGATTTATCTCGGTGTGCGATCGCTGATTAATCTCTACTAAATAACTTAATCTCCAAGCAAGAAAACTACTAATCTTGTTTGGGGTTTTTCTTGTGATAGTATAAATAAATCACCGCGAATCGAAGTAGTTGACAGCTACTCCGTCGCAATTCTGGTGATAACCCCATAACTAACATGAGGATAAGGAAATGGTATCACATCCACGCGCTGAAATAGCGATTGTTAAAATCGGTTGCCTTGAATTTGATGGCTTGATGATGGCTAACGGGACATTTGGGGTAGGCGTGCCTCAAATTGCATTGTTAACCAAGACATCCAGTAATACTGCTTCAAGAGACTTTAAAAGACTGTTGGGAGACGATTTCAAGACATCCAAGGTAAAAACTGTTTACAACAAAAACTACACAAACTTTGTGACCTTGTATGTTTTTGAATTGATTCTAGCTCGGCTTGATAGAAGTGGAAATACTGCGGCTCAAAATATCCGTGATTCATTGGTTGGGCTATCGTTGCAGCAATTATTCTCGGATGCTTTCTATGTCAAGTTTGAAAAAGAAGAGCGTCAAAGATGGTTAGAGGATAGAGACAGTGGAAAAGTTTACCGACGAACATTAACGGACTCCATCAAAGATTATTTGCTTGCTCATCCCACTGTTGATAAAAACCTGTACCCTATCGTAACGGACTTAATTTATCTGGGGATATTTAATCGTCGAGCTGCTGAGTTAAAAACTGATTGGAACAACATGAATCCGAGAGATTCTATGACTCGTCAAGAGTTATTTCTAGTGGCAGAGGTAGAAGCGCTGACCAGTCGGTTAATTGATTTTGATAGCTTTCATCCTTTTGTTGCAGTTAAACAAGCTTTAAGTGTTTTGAAAATTCCTGTATGCGATCGCTGATTAACTAATTGACTAGCACGCTAAGTAAGTAAAAAATTAATCTTGCTTGGCGTGCTATATTTCTGTCAACACAAAAAACAAAAATCAACCATTAGGCAAAAATAAATGACTATTAATTGCAATTCACTACCGGATAGTTTTTGGGGAGATATAGTAGATATGCCTACTTATTATCCTTCTTTAGATGATTTGACTGGAAACCAGTTTTATGAGCAAGGAGCAATAACTCTTTTAATAGGAAAAACGATTATAGAACAAGACATTATTGCTCCAAATTTAGTTGAACAACAATTACTTCATAATCAAGACTCTGTCTGCTTGCATATTAATATAAATCCTAAAAAGTTTATTAATGGCATTAATAGCAAGAGAACAAATGTTGATGACAAAAGATTAATTGAACATCTTTTTAACACAAGCCGACCTATCGATTATCTAACTAGTTTAATTGCCTTCGAGAAAGAGCGAAGTGGTGTGACGCATTGTTTTATCAATTCTATTCAATTAGTGAATGATGGTGGGAAAACAAAATCTATTTTTAACGAAATAACATCAAGGTCAAGAGAAGAATATAAAACTCATGGGGAATTGATATCTGAGGATCTGAGGTTCTACGGAGAAATGACATCAAGTGAGCTAGACAATCAAATACTAGATCATGAAGTTGGTTTTGTTATGAGCGAATTAAATTTACTCGCGCGCAAGTTGAATATTCCTATTGTTTTAATTTCTCATGCCACAAAAACTTGGATAGAAGATGCAGACCCTTCTTACATAGAAATAATGATGGGAACTATTATGTATTGTCGTTATAGTAGAAAAATGTTTAGCTTTGAGCTATTAGACTCAGTGCTCAATAAAGACGATGGTGCGCACAGGTTAGAAGTTCGATTCATGGGAGACAATGATGTTGCGTCAGAGCTTAAAACTGTCTTGGATTATTTCCCTAAAACAAAAACAATAATGGAGCAGAAATAACTAATAGCGATCGCTGATTAATCTTCTCCCAATAACTTAATCTCCAAGCAAGAAAACTTCTAATCTTGTTTGGAGACTTTTGTGTGATAGTATAAACAAATAAATCACCGCGAACTGAAGTAGTATCGAGCTACTCCGTCGCACTCTGGTGATGACCCCATAACGAACATTGAGGTTAAACAAATGGTATCACATCCACGTGCTGAAATAGCTATTGTTAAAATCGGTCATCTTGAATTTGAAGGATTAATGTTACCTGATGGGACTTTTGGAATAGCAGTCCCTCAGCTTGCTCAAATTTTTCCTTACTTTCAAGACTTCCAAAATCAAGCGTCAAAAATGCTAAAACGCTTAATGGGAGAAGGTTTTAAGACTACCAAAGTTAAAACCAAATTTAACCGCAACGCAACATTGATGATAGACCTGCAATCTTTTTTAGCCGTAGTTAAAGTCTTAACAAAAAAATCCGATGTTGTAGCCCAAGAATTGGCAGAGCAGCTAATGGGGTTATCCCTGCAACAACTATTCTCTGATGCCTTCTGCATTCAATTCGAGAAAAAGGAGCGCCAGCAATGGCTTAAAGACAGGCAAGAGGGTAAAGAGAAACGACGGACTTTAACTGATTCCATTAAAGACTATTTACTCTCTCATCCTTATGCGGATAAAAAGCTTTACCCTATCGTAACTGACCTTATCTATCTCGGGATATTCAATCGTCGAGCTGCTGACTTAAAGGTTGATTGGAACGAGACTAACCCGAGAGATGAAATGACTCGTGAGGAGCTAATCTATGTGGCAGAAGTGGAAGCACTAACCAGTCGCCTAATTGATAGAGATGGGCTTCATCCACTGACAGCGGCTAAAGAAGCTTTAGCTCGGTTGATTATCTTAAAGGTTGATTGGAACGGGACTAACCCGAGAGATGAAATGACTCGTAAGGAGCTAATCTATGTGGCAGAAGTGGAAGCACTAACCAGTCGCCTAATTGATAGAGATGGGCTCATCCTCTGACAGCTGCTAAAGAAGCTTTGGCTCGGTTGATTATCCCGGTGTGCGATCGCTGATTTATCAACTAATTAACCCACTAAACAAGATTATTTTTTTTAATTTGTTTGGTGGGTTATGTTTTTTTTGCGATTAACTAATTACAGTTCAGGTACTTTTTCTTCTCTCAAGAAGATGACCTGTCCCCAAAATAGGGTCATCATAAACAAAACGATTATCTTGTTTAAATAGATAATCCGTCACATAATTGTGTTGACGTTTACTGACTCTTCCGTCTCCCCGCATTGTCAGAAAAGAGCGCGTTTTTGCTCTTGGAGAAAAAACAAATTCAATCATAGCCTCTAAGTCTCCAAGATGAAACCGATACATTAAAGGCTCGTAATGTTCGTTCAATTCATTGGTATAGATGGTTACATCATAAAAGTTACTGGCATCTCCGATCCAAACCTTTTGGAAGTTAGTAAAGCTAAATATAGTCGATAATTTATCAACTACAAGGTCATCATCTCTCGTCTCAACACGCTTTTTATTTAAATTTAAATGCGTCCCCATCAGGATATAACCTTTGTTTCGTGATTTTCTTATTCTGCTATATTATTGCAAATAAATAATACGTCTTTTCATATATTTTTTTAACTAGTGCGATCGCTAATCTCGACACAATAAACCACTAAGTAAAATTACTTGTTTTCTTACTTGGCGGTTTATTTATTTGCAGATTGACATTATTCGCGCCATAATCTACAATCCAGGATAGTAAACAAAACTGAATTATAAAACATGGCATTCCGTAATAATACCCAAACCCAAGACACCACCGAACAAGACAATATTTCCGTAATAAACAGATTCCTCTCCTCTCAGTTAGATTCCAGAGCAGTTCGAGGGGAAAGACACCCCAATGGGAACTATGTATTCAAAACCAGCATGATGGTAGAGTACAACCCCAAGACAACTACCTACACTCTAGGCTTTACCAAGTGGGAGCTAACCTCTCATGAATTCAATAGCGTGGTCAACGTGCTTTTAAGTGGAGAGCACCCGCCAGTAAGCGTCTTTACCAAGTTCAATAATAAGTTTAAGGTAGACTTGGGAGAATAAGCAAACAAGCTAAAATCACTGTCACAGTTAGAGAAATTTGGCTAAACTGTGACAGTATTTTACTTCAGGACTTCCAACACCATGACTAGTTCCATAGATACGCAATTGGTAAAAACAGCGATCGCTCAACTTAAAAAATACGGTGATTCAGAATCAACTATAGAAATATTAGCTTATTGTCAGAGCAAGGATTTGACACTCTCCACAGAATTCTTGGTAATGGATACATCAACAATCCCAGAAGGGTTAAGCGGTGATTTTGTCGCGCATTTTTTCTTATTGGTTAACCAAGATACTCAATGGAAATCAATAAACAACTTCGATGATGATGAGCTTATGGACTGGGTTTTAGAAAATGACAAGGAGATAATAGTGGTGTCCAGTCAATTTTATTATTTGCAAGATATATTGAATCAAATTGAATTATGAGTACTTTTATGTAACTGGGAACAAGCTTAGTTCTTTGCTGTGAGCCGTGAAACCTTGGTAACGCTTGACTTTAGGTTATGTAACGGGTATGTAAGTCCCGATTATTTTGATAAGATTAATAAGACTTTTTTTGCTATAATATCAACACCGAGACAATAAGTAGCTGTTTCCGCAACTACTTCTGTCATTACTTCGGTGACCCCTACTACGAATAGAGGCAATAGTTATCATGACAGAAAATCAAGTAAAAATCAAAGCAGAATTTACGCAAGTTCAGATTGGAACTTTTTCTATTAATGGGTATCTACTTCCAGATGGTAGTTTTGGGATGAGTCAGACCCAGGTTTTTTCTTGGGTAGATAGTTCAGTCAGCTCGTCTCAAGCTGCTAAACGGTACATCCAAATTACAAAATCTAAATTAGCTCAAACGCTTGCACCCAAAGGCTTTCTCGTACATCCAAAAACGGTAGTACGTGGTTGCAATGAGCGAGTAAATGTTGTTCCCATTAATGATGTTGCACAATTCCTAGTAGTTGCTTTGGCTATGGGATATACTGAGTGTGCAGAAATCCTAGCACTATTATCTGGGCTATCGCTCCAACAGCTCTTCTGTGATGCCTTTGACATCAAGTTTGAGCAAGAAGAGCGTCAAGAATGGTTGACTAATCGTCAAAGAACAAAAGAGACGTTTAAAGCTTGTTTAACTGATGCCTTAAAAGCTTCTGGATTCACCGAGCCGTGGCAATATGGCAGATTCATTCATCAGCTACAGGATGGATTGGGAATCAAAGACGGGACAAGAGATGAACTGAGTATCAAAGAACTTTCTCTACTTACCTGCGCCCAAGAATATATCGGAATGGCGATCGCTGATTTTAACTGTGAGCCGTACCGTGCGCTTGATAATTGCTTGGCGAAATTTGGCAAAGCTTAGTACTGGTAAAAATTAAAACCCTCGTTATTTTTAGCCAATAAGCTATTACATCCTGGTTACAATCTATTGTTAAAAGGAAAACACCACAGGAGAATTAAAGTGGCAACCGGAGAATCAATGCACGCACTTGAAAAAGACCTAATTGCAAGAGCGAAAGAAAGCGCAAGAAGCCGAATAAGATATCGTGAAAAAGCAGAAAAGCGTAAAACTCAAAAAGATGCAATAACTAGACAAAATTTTTTAGAACAATACCCAAATTGGGAGACAAAAAAATATACCTTATTCCCTAGATACAGGAAGGTTATAGAGTTAAGCTACGGACTTGATGATACAAATGGGAACAAGGTTTTGTCTTTACCCAAGATTGCAGCAATTGTAGGACCAGACAGTATTAATTCATCTATCAGCAGTGAAAGAGTCCGCCAAATTAAAAATAAGGCACTTAAGCTATTAGCTGAAGACTAGAAATTTTTTTGATAAGCTCGGTAAAAATAAAAGCTAAAGTAGTGACAATCTACCTTAGCTTTTATTTTTATTATCGGGACAGTTGTTTACATCCTAGTTACACCCCGAATGGATTGCAACTCTTCACTATTAGAATAACCTTTTTTTGTATTTATTTACAAATCATCAAGCCATTTTATTGAGTGCTGATAAAACAGCCTTGGTCTGAGTTTCACCGATTTTAGCGTACATCTCTCGTTGACTAGCAGCATCGATTTTATTAGTGATATTAATCGTAGTATTCTGCGTAGCTGGTTGATAAGACGTAGCGCCCTGGGTAGCTTGAACACCAGGAGGTACTCTGTAAGCTACCTGGGGAGTAACCTCATTGGCTAAGTTACGGTAAAAATACCCTGGCTCTCTCTGTGCAACCGTCGATACATTTACCGCGGGAGTAGTAAATCTAGGGGTTACTGAGTTTTGAATGGTTGGGTTTAGAATTGCTGAGACTTTTGTATCAGAACTAGTGGGTAATGCTGATTGTTGATCCATGGGTGCAACTGGATTAACAGGAGTTGGCATAATAGACTCTGATAAATTCAAAGGACTAGACTGCGGTTGCCCTGATGAACCCTCTAATATTCCAGAAAGTGGAGCAGCCCAAGGTTTTTCCGTTTTTGTTTCGTTGACTATTGGCTTTAAAACATCTTTTATCCCACGAGCATTTTTTAATTGCTCTAGCAGTTGTTGTACTTCGTCATAAGCATTTCCACCATCTCCAATACCTGGTGGTGTTGATTCACCGCCTCCACTAGGATTATTCCCCCCAGTTGCTTCACCTCCACCACGAGTATTAAGAGCTATTAGCCCTAGAAGTTCTGCAATAGTCAAGAATGTAGACATTGCATCTGCCATGTCTGTACTGAGTGAATAAACATCAGAAGCCATGCGGGAGTTATCTATTGGTTCACTTGCTTGAGATAATCTTCTGGCTTGCTCTAAAGCGTTATCTATTTCCCTTTGTCCAGAAACAGAATCAATCATTTCTTGAGTGGGGGCGACTTTTTCTCCTAACCTTCCTGCATTAAGCACAGCTATTTCTTTGGAGATATCCTGGACCTTCCCGCTACTCATGTCTATTTTGGTCGCTACTGGCTCACCAAAGATTTTATCAAAGACATTCTTTAAGGATTGAACCTCTGGGGGAGTCTGTGCATTTGCTTGTTCTTGCTGTTGTTTAGCGATCGCCACATTGGCATCTATCCAAGCTTGAGTATCTCCATTAAAAGCTTCTAATGGCATCCCAATAGGGGTATTAGGATCTCGCTGTGGAGCTTGTTTATTCAACCAGTCAAGGTATGGAGCAAAAGCTTCACGAGGATTAGCTTTGGTAGGGTCAAAGTTTTTAAAGTTTTGTAGTGACTGCAATATGGAAGCTAAGTCTACATTTTCGTTGCCTGCGACTTCGCCTATTAATCCATCTCTAGATGAAGCAGCATCTAATTTAGCGGTTTCTCTTTGCATTTGAGCAAATAGTGCTTGTAGAGCTAAATTTTCTTGAGCTGAACCTAGTTCTGCATTAGCCAAGCCTTGTTGAGAGGCTGCTACCTGTAACTCTAGTTCTGCTAGTTTAATAGCAGTCGGGTCTTTCCCTAGTACGGCTTGTTGTAGTCCGAATTGAGCTTGAATTAAAGCTTGTTCAGCTCTTAGCTTACCTATTTCAGCTTCTCTGACAGCCATCTCAGCAACTATTTGATTGCGTTGTATCTCAATCTCTAGTAACTTAGCAGCGATCGCCTGCTCTTTCTCCATAGCATCTAGTTTTTCTTTGGCTAGTTTAGTTGCTATTTTTTGTTGTTCAGCTAAAGCAGCATCTTCATTCAGTCCAAAAGCTGCAGGTTGAATACCGTACCCTTGACCTAATTGTTGCAAAGCACCAAGTCTACTTGCTTGGAAAGCTCGTTGTCTAGGGCTAATATCTTCTGACAAGAATCGTTCTCTTGCAGCTGCGCCAGCATCAATAAGGCTTGACCCGGTTTCTCCCTTTCCTATACTTACTTGGAATTGAGCCTGGGATAAAGTTTTTAACTGCTCTCCAATTTGGGTTAAGTTGTCTAGTTGCTTGGTATACCGCTCTGTTTCCTTACTGAGCATTTCATAGCCATTGATAGCTACATCAAAATACTTAGCGCTTAAACTAGACTGGTCTTCCAGTAATTTAACAGAGCGTTCCCTTTCTTCGTTTTCTTGCTCTAGCAACTTATCTAATCGGTTAGAAATTAAATCTTGTTGCTTGTCAACTAATCCCGAGATTTTTTCATTAGCATCATCTATATTAGTTATGTAGCCATCTTTTATTCCTTTTGCAATTGCTTCTAGTTCGGCTGCTGTACCAGCAATTTCAATGTCTAATAATCCAAGTTCATCTTGAAACTGAAGTTTTCTTACATCACTTTCTTTTAAGACTCCGTCTAGTTGCTGTTGCTTGTAGTTATTATTTTTTTGTTTAACATTGAATTGAGCTATTCTTACAGGAACTTGAGTATCTGCCTCTATCTTGGCTAGTTGAGCTTCCGTTAATGCCTTGATATTTTGACTATATTCTTCTTGCGCTTGACTAAAGATATTTAATGCTTCTATCTGTTTCTCTTGAGCTAATTCTAAAGCGGCTAATGACTCAATAGGGCTAAATGCTGCTTTTTGTAGTGAAATTTCTACATTTCTGTCTACATCTTCTTTTGTTTTTTGAGCTGCGGTTAATTTTTCAAGACTTTGTTGAGCATTGACTTGAGCGATCGCTAAACCTTGTTCTGCTGCTAATTTTTTGGGGTCTCCGGCTAAACCCGCAACAGATTTATTAAGGTCTGTAATAGCTAATGCCTTGTTAGATGAAAACTCTAGAAGAGCTGTAGTTATATCTGCTAGTTTTTGTTGTGTAACAGAATCAATCTTTTTAGCTATTTTCTCAAAGTTTTCTAAGGCTCGAGTTATGGATTTCCCTGCTGCTTCTAGAGCCTCTTCTCCAGATAGAGACATCAAATCCTCAAATTGTTTTAAAGCTTCTAAAGCTGGGCTTATATATTTACCTTGAGTTTGTTTTATCTGTGCTAATAGAGGGTCTTTTATTTGCTGACTTAAATCACTTTTGCCAATGTCTTCTGCAAGTGTAGCAAGTGCTGCATCCGCATTCTGATAAAACATGAACGACTCAGTTAGATCAGCTCCAGCCACTTTTTTCTCTCTGTATTTTGTTTTAAAAGTTTCATCGAGTTGCGTAGCCTGAGCCGTTAGGGCTTTTCTTTTATCCTTACTTAAATCAGTGCGAGTTAATTGCTCGTTGACCTCTATTCGTTTTTGACCTAATCGAGTCAATTCTTCTTCTATTGTGCGTAATTGTTGAATGTTTTCAAGGAAGCCCGGCTTAACATCTTTTAGCGCAGTCATCCATGTATTTATATTTCCGTCGTAATATTGTAACCCTAACTTTTCACTTGACTTAGCGGCTAACTCGGCAATTTGGTCAAGTTTTCCTATTGTCTGAGTATATTCTTCCTCTCCAACCGTCCCTAACCGAACTTTCGTAGCTCCTTTGGGGTCAAGGGCTAGAGCGTCGACAAAGGTTTGTTCTAATCCTTGAAGACCATTGAGTACGTCTCTAATTTCCCCAGGTGTTGCACCTTGGTCTTGTAATGTTTGAATGACAGATTGAAAATTAGTTAGTCCGTCTCTGTTTTTTACTTCATCTAGTATTTTTTGAGCATCGGCTAATTTCAACCCATCTTGAGTTAAACCCATTAGTTGACTCTCTGAAAATATCCCAGATGTTGCCAGAGATGCTATTTGTGAAAAATATTGATTAGATATTTCGGCTCTTTGAGTATCTACTGTTTTAATTCCGAAGGCTTCCTCTATAGCTTGCTGAACTGGTCTAGAGCCTTTAGTAGAATCATTTCCAATAAAGCCTAGAATTCTGGTTGCTGTTTTAAGAGCTTTTGTGAAGTTTGCTATTTCTTCATTTGTCCCAGTCAACTCCTCTCCGTTAAACAAATATTTTCCGTCTTGCATATTTATAGATTCAAGAGCGGTCTTAGTCATTGCATAGTCTCCTGAGTTTAGCGCTCCGACTAAGCCTGCTCGAGCACCACCACTTAAATTTTGTTGCTGATTAATAAATCCGCCTACTGTTTCTAATGCAGGGTCAAGATTAGCAGAGCGTTGTTCCATTATCTTGGCTGCACCTTCTCTCCGTCTGGTTGCAAATTCCCAAATGGCAGCAAAGCCTCTTAATGGCTCTCTTAGTTTAGCTGCTGCTACATCTAGGTTTTCCCCTAATTGACCTAACCCACCTAATCCTGATTTTGTTTCTTGGATTAACTGATATTGTTTGGCTAGTTCATTAACTCTGGATTCAGCCTCTTTAATAGCTTGGTCGACTTCTGCCAGTCTTTGCTCTCTAGCCGTGTCGTCTACCTGAATAGGTGGGGCAACTGTTTTTACTTCATCTAGAAACGCATCTCTTTCAGCTCTAAGCTCTTGTAACTGAGTTTGTAGCTCTTTTAATTGTTCCCCTACTGCGTAATAGTTGTCTAATGCGGGTTGGAAGTCTAACCCTTCTGCTGTTGCCTGATTATAATCAGAATAAGCTTGGGCTACTGTTTTTCTTGCAGATTGTATTTCTCTTTGTACACTTTCTTCTAAAGCTCGGAAAACATCTAGCTGTTGCTTTTGTTCCTTAGTAACATAGCCTGCACTTCTTAAATCTTGTTCGGTGCGCAACATGGGGGTAGTTGCAATATTTTCCCGTTCTGATTTAGCTCTAGTTACGGCTTGTTGGGCGGGAACTAAATCTATTAAAATGCTTTGCTCTAATTGAGCTAAGTTAGGCAATGTGGGAGATTGCCGGAATTGTTGTAGTGCCTCGGATTGAACAGGATTAGTTTTTAATGCTTCAGATAAACGAGTCAATGAGCGTGCAATCCTGGTATTTTGTAGCTCTTGTTTTCCTGCACCAAGATCCACATAACTCTGAGAGATATCTAAGAATCTGTTTAATCCTTTCAGCCCAACAAGTCGATTGTTGAAAGACTTTAGCTCTTTATTTAATGCGGCTAATCTGTCTTTAGCGCCTTCTCCTGTGGTATCTAACCGTGCTATTTCTTCTTCTATTTCTCGAATTCGATTAGCGGTTAAATCTCTTTCTTTTTGTACGTCTCTTTGTAATTCAGGTAAAACAGCTACTAAGTTACCTTCACTTAATCTTTGAGGATTAATTCGGTCATTTTGCACCATAGAGAAAACATCTAATTGCTGAGACACCATTTCTCGAAGAACAGTATCATCTTGATTAAACGCATTATTGAAAACTCCCGGCGTAGTAGCAAAGGTTTGAATTGCTCGTAAGTCTTGGGTTACCCGAGCTAACTCTTCTCTTACTGGAGCTGCTTTTGCAGATTCTTTTTGTGCTGAAAGTGCGGTTATTTCCGCCTCTAATCTCTGAACTTCTTGTGCTTTTTCTTCATTAACTGTTTTCCCATCAGCAACACTTGGAATATTTAATTCTTGAATGCGGCGACTTCTTTTTTGTATTTCTTTTTCTAAGTCATCAACAGAAGCCCCTATGGTTTTCTGTAACTCTTCTATAGATTTAGCAATAGATTCTCTTCTACGAAGCAATTCATCTCTTTCTGTCAATCTAGAAAAGTCTTGTATAGCAGCATATTCTGGAGTAGGAGCTGTTTTGACTAGTTCTTGGAATCCAAACCCTGGCATAGGAATAGAGATATTATCTTGAAGGTTTGCAACTTCTATCTTGTTGTCAACAGTCTTAAGTTCTTTCTTTAAAGTCTCTATCTGTGCTTCTAATGGAGTTAATCCAATCATCGTATCACTACCTGGATTTAACGCCCTTTGTTGCTCAAAAGAATTAATTTGAGACTGTAACTCTGCCCTGCGTTGATTTAAAGGCAGTTCTTGTCTTACTCTATAATCTGCAGATTGCGCTCCAATCAAGAAACTGTTTATAGCATTGGGGGCAACTAATACCCCAGCACTTCCGCCAGCTATGCCAGTATATTTAGAAATATCTCTAAACATTTTCACTGTTTCAAGTAAACTTTCATTTAAACCAGGTAAATTTTCTTCTCCTCTAAACGCATTAGCTGTCTGGGTAATGATTTGTCCGATAGAGCTTTTTTTCCCAAGTTTTTCTCGTTTTTGTTCAACATCAGCTAATTGATTATCAACATCCCCTAGCTCATTTTTTAATCTGGTTAATTCATCAAAGGTGTTAGTTGCATCAAGTTGAAGATTTAATGTTAAATAATCTTCTAGGCTTTTTCTTTCTTCAGCTAATTTATCTTTTAATGAAATTAACTCATCAAAACTTGTTGGTTGATTTTGTTGACCCACTTGGCTAGTCAATACATTTCCCAGCCCAGATAAATTACCCTGGTCAAATAAAGAGCCTCTAGACTCACTAAAGTTATCTGGCAACAAAGGCAAATCTCTACGATAAGCAGTAGAGTCTATCCGCTTTTGAATCATGCGAATAACGTCATCAGTTGTAAATTGTTCTTGGTCTTTATTTCTCCACGGAGTTAAATTTAATCCTTTGTCTTGGAATGGAGTATCTCTGACACCTTCCTGGTCTAGCTGAGTAAACCTCGTGGTAATCTCTATTTTTCTATTAGTCAAATTATCTAGATTTTTATTTAGCCCTTCTAATGCTTTAACACTATTGCTTAACTGACTAAGAAAACTATTTGTGCTAGATGATTTAAAAGCCATTAAGACTACCAAGGTAGCTAATGCGGCTAATAATAGATTTAATCCAGAAAACCCTAGAGTCAACATACTTAAAATAGACTTCCCGGTTTTCATGCTTATCAAAGCATCTTTAAATTTTCCACCAAATACTTTAAATGCTTCACCCGCTTTAAATACTTGTTCTCCAATTATTCTTAATAAAACCATTGTTTGTATCATGATTGCAAACAATGAAAAGAATTCTAAACTTGCACGAGCGATCGCTTTTCCATTAAAGATAGAAGCAAATCCGTTATCATTACTAGATTCTCCCTTGGTTGCTGTCTGAGGAGTTTCTGCTTGAGGTGCGTAAATTTTACTTATACTGTTGTCAGCAAGTTTATTAATAAGTCGTTCAGCATCTCCTAACTTCTTAACAAACCAAGTTAACTCGTCTACTCCCACACCAATGCTAGAGCGAATAGCTATACCAAGATTTAAAAATGCTTCTGCCGCGCTTTTCACCCCTATTGATATTGAGCGAACAATATTAACTACGCCTTCCATAACCTGTTTTGGGTCTTTAGACAAATCAATAACTGTTTGAATAACACGCCCCACAAGAGTACTGAAAAACCCAGTAAGTATCTCAACTGCGTTATTGATTTCAACTCCCAATATTTTGGCTAAAACCGTTCCTATGATTTCTTGAAATAATCCAAATACAAACGGGATAAGAACTAAAGACATCTTGCCGTATCCACCAGATAACGCTTTAGCAAGAGCCATAGGTAAATCTAGTTTGCTGAAGATAAATGCAGTTCCTGCGATAATTTGTGCTTGTATTCCAATAATGGCATTAAACATTAATCCACTCTTGAGTAAAACATTGTCCATAAGCCAAAGAACTGCATCTAATGCTGTTGCTGCTGCGTTGGCAACCCCGGCAACGATTCCCCCAAATTCGTCGGTCATTAATCGACGGAAGTTAAAGAATGAGTTTTCTATCTTATTTAATGTCCCCAAGAAACCTTTACTAGCTGCCTTTGCTCCTGCTCCATATTCTTCTTGAAATGCTTTGGCTAGTTTAGGTAACAAAATGTTAGATGAGATTTCCCCTCTATCCAAAGCTGCGCTAAAATCAGCAACACTCATGCCCATTGACTTAGCTGCTAACTGAATAGCACCTGGTAATCTTTCCCCTATTTGCCCTCTTAATTCTTCTGCTGCTACCTTTCCTTTAGATATAACCTGTTGAAATGCTAGAAATATTAAGGAAGCATCCTGAGCATTTAATCCCAGTGCAGCCATGGCTTGAGATACCCCCTTGAACAACTCTTCTGTGTCCTGTCCCTCTAACTTACTTCCTTTGGACGCAGCAGCTAATCTAGAGAAACCTTCAATACTAGCTAGTAGAGGAGTATTGTATTCTTGCGCTACTTGTGCTGCAAAGTCAAGCATTTGTTGCCCATTCTCTGGATTCCCCCCAATAGTTTCAAATCTAGTCTGAATAGGAGTCATCGTGCGCATTGTGTCAGCAAGCATTTGCCCAATAGGAGCTAGTTGGCTAACCGCTGCTGCTATTGGAATACCTAGAGCAGAAAGAGAGGCAATCACTGGAGCTAATGCGACACCCATCGCACCTGCCGGGAAAAAGGCAGAAAGATTAGCAAACATATAGCCACCTGCTTGGTCGGTCATACCTCTAATCTCATCCTCGCTCATCCCAGCGTCTTGCATTTTTTTGTTAAGCCGAGATTGCATATTGTCTATTGCGTTCTCAAGCTTTGTCCCTATCTTTTCTCCAATAATGACAGCTCTCGTTTTTTCTTTTTCCCCACCCTGTTCTTTTTTAGTTTTTTTGTTGTCTTCGGTAACACCTCTATATAAGCTGTCTATAGTAGACATAGATTCTGCACCCAGATTAAGCTCTGGGCTTACAGATGCTCCTAATTGTGCCGCTATGTTATCTAATAAAACAATAATTCTTTCAACGCTAACCTTGATTGCCTGTAATATGGTTTGTGCCTTATCTCGCATGCCAGAATCTGCAAACAGAACAGAGTCATCCTGCTGATTATTTGAAGCAATAGTAGGCATGGGGAAGCTTGTGTCTGGAGATACGGGGGGTTCATTGGAAAGACTAGGTAATACAGTATCTAGTGACTCAGTAGTTTCTTTAGTAATTATATCTGGGATATCAATTGTGACCAAATTTGCCAGGTTAGGATTAGTTGGTTGAGATGACATAGTTTTATATGTTTTCCCTAAATCCTTGATTCCTTTGTCCAAGCTTGATATTGTTTTTTCCTTAACAGCCGTACGAGAATCTAGAGATTTATCAGAATTTGCTACATTAGCTCGAGGGAGAATATCTGGGACTTTTTCGCTTAACCCATAAAACACATCAGCTAAATTTTGAGCAAACACTTCAGCGTCTACCTCAAGTGCTTCAATCCCCTTAGATAAAGCACCCGGTTGAGTCATTGCCAAGCTAGCATCTACTTGTTTGCTGATTTGTTCTGCTTTGGACGGATCAATTAAGTTTTTCTCTGTTTTAAGATCGATTTTTGCATTTTTCCCAATGGGGAGAGAACTACTGTCTTGTGCTATTGCAGCAACAGCATTAATATTATTTTTCCCAAACGATAACTGCATAGCGTGTCGTAATTCATGTGCTATGGTAGTAAACGCTTCTTTTGAAACGCCTTCGGATGAAGACACCATTTTGGCTATATCTGAGCTTAATGTGACCTGATTATCTTTAACAGAATAGGCACTAGCCCCTTTCAATTTATTTTCAGAGTCAATACTTACCTGTGGGAATAATCCTGCTTTGTCTATTTTGGATGGATTTAACCCAGATACGCTAAAGACTTCATCAGCGATCGCTTTAAAGTTCTTATTTAACTGTTCCATTTCTGTTGTAGCAGAAGTATTCCCACTATTTTTGGCACTAGCTTCTGCAAAAGCTTGTGGATTAGAAAGGTATAAATCAATAAAATCTTGTTCTGCTTGTTTTTGCTCTTTTTTAGGTAATCCAGAATCTTTTGTTACTTGTTGAGCTAATTTAGTAGCAGATTCGAAATTCACAGCATCTTGTGAAGGATTTATAACTTCTTTTATATCAGTTTTATTTTTTTCTCTACCAATAAGAGATGATTTTTGAGACAAATCAACAGAATCTATCCCAGAATCAGAAGAGCTTTGTTTGAACCCGTCTACTATTTTGGGGACAACATCTGCAATTAGTCTACCAATAATAAGACCAGTCAATAATGCTGGGAGCTTGGAGAATAAAGATTCAAACATTCCCCCACCGGATATATCTCCATCGTTGCGGGTTTTGCCAGTATAACTAGCAAATTTTTCATCTATTTGCCGTCCTCTGGTTCTAGTTTGATTCGTTAATCGCTCAAATAATCCCTTAGTTAGTTTTTCCCCTAAAGATTCTTGACGGTCACCACCTCGTATCGACTTAACAGTAGACCCGATAAAGCGTGCAGTTAAAGCAGCCGCCACAGCAATACCAATCGCTTTAGGTAGATTTGAGTTACTCAACTTTGAAATATCTGGAATATCTCCCTTCTTAGGAAGTAGTGGGGCATTAGTAAGTTTAGCAACACTTATAGCAGCGATTAAACCTTTGGTTAATGTGGATTGCAAGTTGTTAACAGAATCTTTTCTTTCAACACTGGCTTTACCGGGTAACGCCTTGTTTAGTAATGAAGTACCTAACTTAGCTGCTACTAACCCAGCTATAGTCATAGGTAGTGATTTTTGAATAAAGCTAGGAGAATCGGCTTGTCCTTTCTCCTGCTTATTCTTTTGAGTTGAACTATTGTTAATGGATGGTTCATCTCCTATTGGGTTTCTAAATAAATTATCTAAAGGACTCATCCTTTCTAATGGCAAAAATCCCGAGTTATCTAGTGACGAAGCGTTAGAAGAGTTATTGATTTCTAAGCCTGCTATTAACTTAGCTAGTTCATCGCCAGAAAAACCTGCATAAGGACTAGGCTCTGGTTGGGGAGGGACATTAGCAGGGTTACTAAATAAAGACTTAACCCTGTCACTTAACGTCACATTTTTATCGGTTGTAAAAACTTTACTTAGCTGAGGAGCTAGTTTTTGCCCTATCGCAACAGTCACAGCTCCAATTAGCGCTTTGGTCAAGGTAGACTGCAAACTATCAACAGAGACCTTTCTCTCAATATTTGATTTACCGGGTAAAACATTATTTAACAACGAAGTTCCCAGTTTAGCTACAACCAGTCCAGCAACAGCAATGGGTAAAGCTTTTTGAATAAATGTAGCCAAATCGACTTGTACTTTATCTTGCCCCTTATTGTCTTCGCCAGAAAGTTTTTGCTCATTTCCCTTGCTTGGTTTTTCCGGGTTAGCCCATGGGTCTGGGATATCCGTTGAAGAGTCACCCATCATGTTTAGAGGTGAGATGGTGACTAAGTTTTGCGCATCAAATGCAAATTCAGGAGACGCTTGGGTTAACTTATCATCCCAAATATTTTGAGGCATATCAGCCCTAAACAAAGACTCATTATTTAATGGATTAGTTCTAGCATTAATTTCTGTTTGAACATTTCCCAAAAAGTCTTTAACTGCGGGTACAGATTCTCCACTATTAATCGAACCTCCCATAGTATTAATTAGCTGTCCTATAGATGCAAGTAATTGCCCTCCTAGATTGTTTGCTTTTTCTAACACGGATCGGAGGCTATCTATTGCGCCGCTATCATTTACTTGTTGTTGAAGGGCTTGGAGTTGACTTATTAACTCAAGAGGGATAGCATCCATGATTCTATTTTTTGCCGCACCAACAGCATCTCTGCCTTGACTTATTAGCTCAGAAGGGATAGCATTAGTTACTCTATTCTTTGCTGCATTAATAAAATCTCGACCTTGATTAATTCTGTTTGCAATAGAATCTCTTTGAAGGTTTGGATTAGACCGTACCTGGTTATAAAACTCTGTTCCTTTTCTTGCTATCCCTTCTATTCCCTGGGTAGCAAACCGAACACTATCATTAGCT
>Ga0315907_10002654_pt1 | contig 22159 bp, 23 predicted proteins | sample LakEriMetagenome_3_FD_203525 | JGI IMG/M metagenome (GOLD analysis project Ga0315907, IMG submission 203525) | Freshwater fungal communities from buoy surface, Lake Erie, Ohio, United States - Buoy 12 MA123 | ecosystem: Environmental > Aquatic > Freshwater > Lake > Lake biofilm | place: USA...
ATCAAGCGGTTCGCGCACTTGGCCGACACATGATTCGAGTGATATGGTCGCTCGTGAAAAACAATCGAACGTACGAAGATCGTTCAAAAAACACTTGAAAATTCTAGCGGGATGTTCGGAGTCACATGGTTTTTCATTTCATTTGCGGGATCAATGTACGAAATCAGAAAGCACTCGCGAACCGCCGGTCCTGGCCGATTCTCGCAATTGTATATCTGGTCTGGATTCTTTCGAAACGCTGCCGAGCGGCGCGAAATATTTGCGCTTGTGTTGACAATGTCTCAAGTCTGGATTCTACTATTAACTAATTCGTTAATTATTCAATCCTTAGATCAATGCAAGTCGATAAGATTTTTGAAGCGCTCGCCTCCGCCACAAGGAGACAAATCCTCGCCTATCTGTCCGACGCTGAGCTCTCGACATCCGATCTCGCAGGGCGCTTCGCGATGAGCGCCCCGGCAGTTTCTCGGCACCTGTCAGTGCTAGAAAACGCAGGGCTTGTGACGAGCAGCCGGCAAGGCCAGTTCGTTTACTACAAACTCAATCCGGAGAGTCTCGTCAACACACTTACTGGATACGCCTTTGAAGTTTGCCCCGTTGGCCGACCACTCAAGCGCGAGTCAGAGCGCCTGAACAAAGCCAAGTCAAAGGCATAGAGAAAGACCAGCCTCATGGTCGAGTTACCCAACAGCCTGAAACAGCACCGTGTTGCCGCCTCAAGCGACGGCGATGTTACCTTCGGCAAAGTAAGGTATTCACCAGTCAAATCTCTATGGTTTATCGGCCTTTTGGGCGCCGCAGTCGTAGGCGGCATCTCGACCTTTTCGATCGAAGTATTTCTGCTGTTTTGCGCTTCAACCGCATTCGTGCTCTTGTTCGGCCATTCGTTAGGCAGCCACCGGAAGCTCGTTCACAACAGCTTCGAATGCCCGCGATGGTTGGAGTATTGCTTGGTTTACTGCGGGATTCATGTCGGATTAGCGGGACCGCTGGGCATTCTTAAACAACACGAACTGCGGGATTATGCGCAACGTTTGCCGAACTGCCATCCCTACTTGCGGCACGGAAGTACCCCATGGCGCGATGCTTGGTGGCAACTGAATTGTGAATTGGCACTCGACAACCCTCCAGCCGTTTCTATTGAGTCGCATATCGAGGAGGATCGTTTTTATCGGTTCCTCGAAAAAACTTGGATGGCGCACCACGCTTTGATTGCAGCTATCTTTTATTGGATAGGAGGATGGTCGTTTGTATTCTGGGGGGTGTGCGCGAGAGTGTCGGTCTCGGCATCAGCCAAAGGGTCAGAGTCAGTTTGTTTTTCAATTGATACGCTGGATCAATATATGAAATCAGAAGGCGCTCGCGAACCGCCGCTCCTGGCCGTAAATGCGCGAACATTACTTCGCCCCCCGATACTTCTTGGACTGCTTAAGGCTGCGCGGCGACATTTTGCCTCCGTGTAAAGTAACGGAAGACCTGCATGTGCACAACGTACGCAACGACGAGCGCAAGCACAACAAGCGCCCAGTGCCAAGGCTCAAAACCTGACTGGTGGAAGCGAATGGGCAGGTTTGTGGCTTCCACCAGCAAGGCAACTTCGACAACAGCTAGGGCAACTGAAGCGACATAGCACCAAGCAGGCGTTCGCGCTTGAGCGAAAGCGACTTGCCGACGCCGGTCCACGATGCGCAGAAAGAAGCCAAGTGCGATAGCCCCTAGAACTACAGCGAGCATTAGTTTGCCGAGTATAGCTACGACGGATGCGCCAGATGCGGACAGAACCAAGCCAGCCACATCGGCGACGACCAAAAATCCATCTGTAATTTTCCGTTTGAGCGTCAGAAACACTTCGTTTGCGAGCCTTAACTTATTTCGTGGCGCAGTATGAACCCCAGGGGGAGAGTCAAATCGTCTTTCACTTGATTCAGTGGATCAGAATATCAAATCAGAAAGCACCCGCGAACCGCCGGTTCTGGCCGGTATTGGCCGAACTGCGACGAGAAACGTTGTGGCCATCAAGAGTTTGTCGGCGCCGAAATAGCATTGAAAGCGGCCTGTGCGCGCCTGACGAGGCTGGGGTGGAGAACGCCAAGTTTCGGGGATTGTCCAAACGGCTGTCCACGTGGCACGAGGAACCATTCGTCTGTGTAGGGAAGATCCTCACTTGTCTTCAGATCGAATTTCGTTGGGTAACTCAGTCCAGAGTATGTGTATGCCGGACCATCGGCCGGCGTGATCGCAAACTCGCCCGCGCGAAGCTCGGTAGTTTTTTTCGACGTTCCATACGCAACGCGAACACCGGGACTGCCGTCGTCGAATTCCACAATCGCCATGACTAAAGCTGGCCGCGGTTTGGACGCTGGAACATTCTTAACTTCCGGGAAGCGGCAATAAACGATCTCACCGAGGGCGGGAAGTGGTTCGAATTGTCTTTGATCCAATTTTTACCCCGGTTGATGCCTCAGTGCTGAACAACGAATCTACAACTCTGGCCCGTCCATGGATCTTCTTAACCGCGCTCGATATTTCTGCATGCTGCTTTGCTGTCAGAGGGCCATCATCGGGTTCATATTGCGGTAAGTAGGTGCGCGCAGAGTCGGCGAGCGCTTTATGGATGGCGTCCGTCTCAGAGACGCCGAGGGTCTTTGCAAGCAACTTAAGCGTGCTTCTAGTGACGCCGTTTGCAGTATCAGTTTCGCGCAGCCGCAGTAGAACTGGTTTTTGCTCCATTTCAATTAGCCTTTCCAACGACAAGTAAAGATATCTATAAGATATCACACATTTCGCTAAGTTGCAATAATTGGCGGCGGCAACACGCCTCGACGAACAAACAACAAACTGGTTACTGGACCAATGCCGGGCATACCAATCGCTAATCTCGGTCTACTGCTCATTCGAATGGACTATGCAAATGCCAAATAAACTGTTGGCGTATTTGACTGGGTAGAGAACTGCATGTGTGAGCATCAAAGTATTTTTCACTTGATTCACTGAATCAACATATGAAATCAGAAAACACTCGGGAATGACCGCTTTTGGCCGGTTTGCCCCAGCAAGTTTCCCACCCAATTCATCGCATGGAATGCGGAATCTGCCGTTTCATCGTGAATTTAAGCAGCGCAACAATCAAACGAAGCTGGACATCACCGAAGTTGAGCTCGGTTGCCGCCCAGCAACACGGGCTATTGCAGAATCTTGCGGCTGCGTCCGAAGGGATACACTACGCGACGTGGTGTGCGCAGGCGATAAGTTTCAAGCACCGGTTGTGTGGTGAGTGGGCAAGTAGGGTTGCGATATCCGCCGGCTTCGAGGGTTTCGTCGTCGGCAACCTCACTCCACATACCGCCTCGCACTGGGCGGAACATCCACTGAACATAACCCTCGCGTCCCGCCATTTCGATTAAGTCGTCGCCGTCCGCCACGTCGGCGACAAACGGCGGCTCACCGTCAATTTCAAGCGGTGACACGCCAAAAGCGGTCATGCCCATGTTTGTTTCGTGTAGGTCGGCACCGGCTCTTGAAAACGGTTTTGCTTCAAGCCGTTCGAGATTCCAAGCGCCTAGTTCCCAAGCTGTTTCGAGTGCATCGAATTCGATATCATCAAAACGATCCCAGCGCATATTCAGTTGTAGGGCGCTCGACGGGACCGATTGGTAAGCGATGGCATTACCTTGCTCGGCCAGCTTGACTTCAACAAAGCCGTGCCAGTGTAGTGTCAGCACCGTCGGCGTATTGGCATGCGGCACCGCCGCCAGTGAAACCGCCACCAGCGGCAGACGGTTGGCAATCATCTGTGATTCGACCAGATCCAGCAGTTGAGTAGCCACTTCTAATCCTCCATCGATAAAGACACAATAATGCGAAGATGGTTTTGCGAGTCACCGGAAAAAGGCGCTGTTTGCATCGTATTTTTCCGAGTGGGTAATCCTAAAGCGATTTGATTGAAGCAGAACTTGTCGGGTTTGTGTTGTTAGCCAACGTGTGACTTAAGTGCCAGACACGAGATCCTTGGATATCTAACTCCTTAATGTTCACCTTTGGCAGCCGCGCAGGTGTTGCCGAAGGTTTGCAGGTTCGCGACGGCCGGCAGTGAATTCATCACTCAAATACGCAACATGAAAGTCTAGTATTGACGGGTGTTTCCAGATTTTATTGGCTGAAAATGCCCGTAAATTGGCGAGTTTTACAAAATTCCGCTGAGCATCAAGACGCTGTGCGCGGGTGATTGTGATAGATTCGTCTGGTCATGTCTGCGTCCGCACCATCCACGTCCAACGCCAACACTGAATTGGTCCGACGCTCACTCGCAAGCGTTTGGCATCCGTGCACACAGATGAAACACCACGAGCAATTTCCGCTCGTGCCGATCGCCTCAGCCAGCGGCGTATGGCTGACCGATGCCGAAGGTAGGCGCTACCTCGATGCGGTTTCAAGCTGGTGGGTGAATTTGTTTGGTCACTGCAATCCGCGTATTAATGCTGCGATCAAGGATCAACTCGATTCACTTGAGCATGCGATGTTGGCTGGCTTCACACATGCGCCGGCCGTTGAGCTGGCGGAGCGCCTATCCAAACTCACCGGTCTCGGCCACGTGTTTTTTGGTAGCGATGGCGCGTCAGCGGTCGAAATTGCGCTGAAGATGAGTTTTCATTACTGGCGCAATGTCGGGGTGAACGGAAAAACAAGATTTGTTTCACTCGAAGGCAGCTACCATGGCGAAACGCTGGGCGCGTTAAGTGTGACTGATGTGGCGGTATTTCGTGATGCGTATGCGCCACTGCTCAACAACAACGTGCTTGTGCCGTCCCCAACCTTTGATGGCAAAGGTGATGGTGGTTACCCGTGCTGCCTCGAATGCGCGGATGCTGCGGCCGATGCGCTGCAAAGACTGCTCGAAGAACGCCATGACGAAATCGCCGCCTTCATCGTAGAGCCGCTGGTGCAAGGCGCGGCGGGGATGCGGATGTACCACCCGCAATATTTACGGCGCGCACGTGAGCTTTGTACAGAATTCAACGTACATCTGATCGCCGATGAAATCATGACTGGCTTTGGCCGTACGGGAACCATGTTCGCGTGGGAACAGGTCTCAACCAGTCCCGATATGCGCCCCGACTTCATGTGTTTGTCGAAGGGCATCACTGGAGGATATCTGCCGCTGTCTTGCGTATTGACTACCGACACCGTGTACCGAGCGTTTTATGATGACCACACCGCACGCGGCTTTCTGCATTCACATTCATACACCGGCTCTGCGCTGGCCTGCCGGGCGGCGTTGGCAACGCTTGATATTTTTGAAAGTGACAACGTTATTGTCGCCAACCGCGAGAAAACGCGGCGCTTCTCAGAGCTGATGATGCCGCTGCGTCAACATCCGCGCGTGAGTAACTACCGTCAGCTGGGATTGATCTGGGCACTCGACGTCATCACGACACTCCCGGACTTTGCAAGACGCATCTTTGCTGCAGGCTTGGCGCATGGTGTGTTGGTACGCCCTATCGGCAACACTATCTACTTCATGCCACCCTATGTGATTGACGACGGCGAATTTCTACTGTTGGTTCATCAGACGCTAGCAGCAATCGACGAGGTGCTCTCATGAGTTTCGCCCACGCCGCTTGGTTGGCCATCTGTTGGGCCGCGACGTTTGCAAACGCCCAGCCAACATCGAATAGAGCAGCGGCATCCGTTTTCTTGCCCACCTCGGTTGCCGAGGCCTTCAACCGTGCACAAGTCCCATCGGACAGTGTCGCTGTACTGGTCAAGGAGGTCGGTGCGCGAGAGGTGTTGCTAGCGCAGAACATCGAGCGCTCGATGAATCCAGCCTCCGTGATGAAGCTGGTGACCACCTACGCGGGCCTGGAGTTACTCGGGCCGACGTATACCTGGAAGACCGATGTGTTGATCACCGGTGCGCCGGATGCCCTGCGCGGTGGGACGTTACACGGCGATTTAATTTTGCGCGGCAGTGGCGATCCGAAACTTACCGTTGAGCGGCTGTGGCTGTTATTGAAACACTTGCGTGAGCGCGGATTGCGCAGCATCGAGGGTGACTTGGTCCTCGACAAATCGTTTTTTGGTGCGGTTGATGTTGACCCGGCAAAGTTTGACGGTGAGACGTCACGCGCCTACAACGTCGGGCCGGATGCGCTGCTGGTGAATTTCAAAACAATTCGCTTTCAATTTGCGCCGTCTGTTGATGAAAGAAGCGTGGCGATTTCGTCCGACGTCAAGCCGGCGCAGTTGTCAATTGTCAATCGCACTCGCTTAATTGACGGCCCCTGTGGCGATTGGCGTGAACGTATCAAGCTAGATGTTCAGCAGGCGACACCGATCGACATCCGTGTTGTGTTCTCTGGCAACTACCCGCGCAGTTGTGGCGAGGGCGCGTGGAATGTATCGCTACTCGACCATGCGCGTTTTGTTGGCGGGGTGTTTGCCAATCTGTGGAGTGAAGTTGGTGGTGTTTGGAAGGGCGCGGTAAAGCTTGCGCCAACACCCGCAGACGCCAAACTGATCGCCTCGACGGAGTCCGCCCCGCTCAGCGAAATGGTGCGCGACATTAACAAGTTTTCTAATAACGTGATGGCGCGCCAACTGCTTCTGACTATCTCTGCGGAAATCGACAAACAACCCGCCACGGTGACCGGCTCATCGGAGATTGTGAAGGCATGGCTGGCTCGCAAGGGCATCAGCGCGCCGGAGTTGGTGATGGAAAATGGATCAGGTCTGTCAAGAATTGAACGCATCTCAGCCAGCACATTGTCGCGGCTGCTTGACGAGGCATTTAGATCGACGGTGATGCCCGAGTTTATCTCATCGATGTCACTGATTGGGCTTGACGGCACTTTTCGCCGCCGCGCGCGCAGTGATGTGGTGGCCGGTACCGCCCATTTGAAGAGCGGTACGTTAAACGATGTTCGCGCGATTGCTGGTTACATGTTGGCTAACGACGGCAAGCGTTACTCTCTTGTGATGATCGTCAATCATCCAAACGCGATCCTCACGCAGTCGGCACAGGATTTGCTGCTACAGTGGATTTACGCGCGGCTGCCGATGGCAGTTGGGCCGCAGGTGCCCGGTGCGCCGCAGACCTTGCGGTAGGCGACCAGGAATTGATACGCGTGTCCGGTGATTGGTGAATAATGAAGCGTGGCTTTGTTTTAAGCCCGCTCAACCTTAGTCGACCAACGTGGCAATTTCTGGTTTTGTTTTTCGCCCCCGCATCATGGCGCATCTGCGAAGTTATTCGCGGGACGACTTCGTCAAAGATTTAGCGGCGGGACTGACGGTAGGTATTGTTGCTTTGCCGCTGGCCCTGGCGTTTGGCATTGCCTCAGGGGTGCGGCCCGACCAAGGGCTTGTTACTGCCATCGTGGCGGGATTCCTCATCTCGGCTCTTGGCGGTTCACGGGTACAAATCGGTGGGCCCGCCGGTGCATTTGTCGCACTGCTATACACGATTGTCGAAAAGTACGGCGTTGCAAATTTACTGATCGCGACCATGATGGCCGGAGTTCTGCTGTTTGCAATGGGCGCCTTCAAGTTGGGTAACTTGGTGCGCTATATTCCAGTCTCCATCATTACCGGTTTTACGGTCGGCATTGCCGTCATTATCGGTGTGTCGCAGGTTAAAGACTTGTTTGGCCTGACCATGGAAAAAGTGCCGTCCAATTTTTTCTCTCAGATTTCGGCCATCGCCGCCGCTATCGGCACTGTCAATTGGATCTCCGTTGCCATTGGGATTTCGTCGTTGCTTCTAATTGCATCGTGGCCGGTCGGCTACAAAGAAAATGCATCACGGCTCAAACGCATCACCGCGAAACTGCCCTCCACGCTCATTGTCTTGGTGGTGTGGTCGATTCTAGTCACAGCGTTTCACCTGCCGGTAGAAACCATCGGTAGTAAGTTTGGCGAGTTGCCGAGCGGGCTGCCAATGCCGGCATTACCGGCCTTTGATTGGCAGACTGCACAAAATTTGGTCGCCCCGAGTATTGCCATTGCGCTGCTCTGCGCCATTGAATCGTTGCTCTGTGCTCGGATGGCGGATGGCATGATTCAAGATCGACACGATCCAAACCAAGAGCTGATGGCGCAGGGCGTGGCGAACATTGTGGTGCCCTGGTTTGGTGGTATCGCAGCGACGGGCACGATCGCTCGGACGGTGACCAACGTACGCTCCGGTGCACGGACACCGGTTGCCGGAATAGTCCATGCGTTGGTGTTACTGGTCATTGTGCTGCTCGCGGCCCCTGCTGCCAGCCACATCCCGCTCGCGGCGTTGGCGGCAATCTTGCTATGGGTAGCGTACTCTATGGGAGAGTGGCGGGCGTTTCGTGAACTCAAACAGTATTCGATGTTTTATCGCGCCACGTTGCTTGCGACATTTTTCCTCACAGTTGTGTTCGATATCGTCGTCGCGGTTGAGGTCGGGCTGGTCATGTCCAGCCTGTTCTTTATCTATCGCATCTCATCGCTCACCAAGGTGGAAGAAATTGTGTTGCCACCTGAGACGGCATTAACAGCCGATGGCAAGCGAGTGGGTGCGTATGCTCTGTTTGGCTCACTATTTTTTGGCAGTGTGACCAAGCTTGAGCAGTTACTTAACCCGCAGCGGAAGTTGCCGGATGTATTGATTCTTGAGATGCATCAGGTTATCAACCTTGATACGACAGGGCTCGATGCTCTGGAAAGTTTGCATAATCTTGCCGCGAGACAAGGCGGGCGGTTAATACTGGCGAGCCTGAATGAACAACCGTTGTCGCTGATTCAGCGCTCACATTTTGCCGACGCAATCGGCAGTGAAAACATCGTTGCATCACTCGATTTGGCGCTCGAGACCGCTGCACGCCCAAGCTAGCGAGTCCGCTCAGGTCGGGGGCGCTTGCCGATTTCGATATTCAGTGTGGTTTCTTTCTGGTTTCGGATGACACCAAACGCTGCCATTGTGCCGGGCTTTAGCGCCGCAATTGCCGCCATCGCCGCGACGCTATCCTGAATCAGTTTTCCGTCAATGCTGACGATAACGTCGCCCGTTTTGAGGCCGCCCTTGTCCGCCGGACTACCACGATTGACCGATGAAACAACCGAGCCGCGTGCCACGCCCAGTTTGAGCGAATCTGCCAGCTCTGCGGTCACGTCCTGCGGAGAGATACCGATGAAGCCGCGGGTCACCGAACCATCGCGAATGATTTGCTCCATCACGTCTTTGGCCATGGACACTGGAATCGCAAAGCCAATGCCAAGTGAGCCACCCGTTCGTGAATAAATCACACTGTTGATGCCGAGCAGATTGCCATTGATATCGACTAACGCGCCGCCCGAGTTACCGGGGTTGATGGCCGCATCGGTCTGAATAAAATTCTCATATCGATTCACACCCAGCCGGTTGCGACCGAGTGCACTGATGATGCCCATGGTGACGGTTTGGCCCACGCCAAACGGATCACCGATGGCCAATACCACATCACCCACCTGCGCCTTGTCAGATTGGCCGAAGGTGACGGGCTTTAAACCCTTGCCATTGACACGCAACACCGCGAGATCCGTATCGGGGTCGGTGCCGACCAGTTTGGCGGGTAATACGCGACCGTCACCAAACGAGAGCTGAATCTCTTTGGCGTTGGCGACCACGTGATCGTTGGTGAGCACGTAGCCGCCGGATTCATCCGCGTTGACAATCACTCCGGAGCCCAAGCTGGAAGTCTCGGTCGCCTCGCCAGAGCCGTCCCCATCGTCCGGCACACCAAAGAATCGGCGGAATAACGGATCGCCCGCCAGCGGGTGACCCTTCGGTAATGCGCTGGCGCGGGAGGTGGAGACGTTTACCACCGACACCTTGGCGCGAGCCGCTGCCTCTGCGTAAGAAGGCCGACCGGCTGAGCCGCTCACGCCAATAACGCTGCCGGGCGTGCCGTCTTGCCGAATCTCAACGATGTTTTTCCGCCACGGATTCCAATCAGGGCGAATCAACGTCACCACAAAGATGACCGCTAACGTGACGGTAACAAATTCGGCAAAAACTAACCAAAGGCGGCGCATAGGTTTGGGACTCGAACTAAGTAATTAATAGGACAAAAAATTAAACGCCCAACGGCTGAGTTGCACGCCTACGCACAAAAGGTCGTTCTTCGCGCGCTTAAGCCACGCCGGACTATTTTTTCAGAGAATCGCGAATCTCTCGCAGCAGCACCACATCTTCAGGTGTGGGCGGTGGCGCGGCTGCGGGCGCTTCGGCTTTCAGGCGGTTGATTTGTTTGACCATGATAAAAATGATGAAGGCCAAAATGGCGAAATTCAGGCAAATCGTGATGAAACTACCGTAGGCGAAGACCGGCACACCGGCTTTTTTCACCGCCTCCAAAGTCATGGCGGTACCGGCGGGGATATCCTTGAGCGCGATGAACATGTCCGAGAAATTGATGTTGCCGAGCGCTTTGCCCATCAACGGCATGATGAGGTCATCAACCACTGACCCGACAATCTTGCCAAATGCCCCGCCAATGATGACACCTACAGCGAGGTCGATGACATTTCCCTTCACGGCAAAATCCTTGAACTCTTGCATCATTCCCATGTTTCTCCCCTTCTTGACTGTTGGAAGCCGATTAGCATACAGGTTACGAGATCAATTTCGCCCGCGTCGCCGCAGGTTTTGTGACTTCGGTCAGATCCAGTCGATGGCCGAGCCCGGCATTTGCCAGCGTCCGTAAAAAAGATAAGACGGGAAAAAACCCAATAAAAACAGGTATTTTTCGCCCAAAAGTCATGTCCAAACCGGTCTAGGGGCTTTAAGTCGCCCCCCCCAATAGATTAAACTATAACGCTCGTAACCAAAGCTCTTGCGCCATCGTTGTCAACTCTTCTGTTGTAGCGCGGTAAACCTGCGGTTCGCTTCCCCTCATAGCCTAGATAGCCAAGCCCAAATGAGTGCCATTGTCCTGAATGAAGTAGACCCTAAAAAACGACGTACGCTAGTCATCGGCGGTTGCGCACTCGGTGCCGTTGCCGGTGCCACAGTCGCTGTGCCGTTTGTCGGTAGTATGTTCCCCTCCGAGCGCGCTAAGGCAGCCGGAGCGGCCGTCGAGGTCCCGATCGATAAACTCGAGCCTGGCCAGTTGTTAACGGTGGAATACCGTGGGGCACCGCATTGGGTGATCAAGCGAACCCCGGAAATGGTCGCGCAACTGGCGAAGAATGATGCGCTACTTGCCGACCCTGCCTCTGAGGGCTCGAAGCAGCCAGCCAGCGCTAAGAACGTTGCCCGCTCCATCAAACCAGAGATTTTTGTCGTAAAGGGTGTTTGCACCCACTTGGGCTGCTCACCGACCTATCGCAAGGAAATTGCTCCAGCAGATTTGGGCGCAGACTGGCCGGGCGGTTTTTTCTGTCCGTGCCATCAGTCGAAATTTGATTTGGCGGGTCGTGTGTTTAAGGGTATGCCCGCGCCGACGAATTTGGAAATTACCGCGTATCGCTTCGAAGGTGACAACACCATTGTCATCGATGCTGACGCAAAAGGAGCATAAGCGCCATGTCTAACACGATTAAACAACCGATCGAACCGCCGATTGCAGGTCCGGCAGGCAAGCTCATCGTTTGGGTAGACCAGCGTTTCCCGCTGATGTCGTTATGGAACGAGCATCTGGCGCAGTATTATGCGCCGAAGAATTTTAACTTCTGGTACTACTTTGGCTCGTTGGCGATGCTGGTGCTGGTCATGCAAATTGTGACCGGCATTTTCTTGACGATGAACTACAAGCCAGACGCAAAGACAGCCTTCGCCTCTGTTGAATACATCATGCGCGATGTGTCGTTCGGCTGGCTGATTCGCTATATGCACTCGACCGGTGCGTCGATGTTTTTCCTAGTCGTCTACCTGCACATGATGCGCGGCCTGATGTATGGCTCGTACCGCAAACCGCGTGAGCTCCTGTGGATTTTTGGTTGCATGATTTACCTTGCACTGATGGCCGAGGCATTCTTTGGCTATCTACTTCCATGGGGGCAGATGTCGTATTGGGGCGCACAGGTGATCATTAACTTGTTCGCCGCGGTGCCGATCATCGGTGAAGACCTGGCCATCTGGATTCGCGGGGACTTCAACATCGGTGACGCCACGTTGAACCGTTTCTTTGCCTTCCACGTGATCGCACTACCGCTGGTGCTGCTGGGTCTTGTCGCGGCGCACATCATGGCGCTGCATGAAGTCGGCTCAAACAATCCGGATGGTGTCGAAATCAAGAAAGACCTTGATCCGAAAACGGGCACCCCCCGCGATGGCATTCCCTTCCATCCGTACTACACAGTGAAAGATATTGTTGGTGTTGTTGTCTTTTTGGCCATCTTCTCCGCCATCGTGTTCTTCGCGCCGGAAATGGGCGGTTACTTTCTGGAGAAGCCCAACTTCGAACAAGCCGACCCTCTCCAGACGCCCGCCCACATCGCACCGGTCTGGTATTTCACGCCTTTCTACGCAATGCTGCGCGCGGTGCCCTCATTCATGGGATCGCAATTCTGGGGTGTGGCGGTGATGGGCGCGGCAACCTTGATTCTGTTTGTTCTGCCATGGCTTGACCGCGGTAAGGTGCGTTCGATTCGTTATCGCGGCCCGTTGTATAAGCGTTTCCTTGCTTCGTTTGTGGTCAGTTTCTTGATTCTCGGTTATCTCGGTGTAGTGCCGACCACCGTTTGGGGTCAAATCCCGCACACGATTCCGGTGATAGGTGGGGTTGATACGGCGACGATCGTCTCTCGAATCCTGACGGCTGTTTATTTCGCCTTTTTCCTGCTGATGCCTTGGTATACAAAAAAGGACATCCCCAACGAGAAACCCGAACCAACAAGGGTGACGCACTAATGAAAACGACTAACCGTTCATTCCTGACCGCGCTTTGCGTCTCGCTTGGGCTATTCAGCGTAGGCCCGGCACTGGCCGCGGGTGGTGGCGATGTCCACCTAGATAGCGCTAACATCAACTTGCGCGATGAGGGCTCACTCCAGCGCGGCGCAAAGGCGTTTATCACCAATTGCCTCAACTGCCATAGCGCGCAGTTCATGCGTTGGGGGCATTTGACTCAGATTGGTCTCACCGAGGATCAGATCAAAGCTAACTTGATGTTCAATCCAGACGCGAAATTTAGCGACTACATGACCGTCTCGCTGGACATCAAGGATGCACAGGCTTGGTTGGGAAAAATGCCGCCCGACCTCACATTGGTTGCGCGTGTCAGAGGTTCTGATTGGCTTTATACCTATCTGCGTTCGTACTATGTTGATCCGGCATCGCCAAGCGGCTGGAACAATGAAGTGTTCCCGAACGTGGGCATGCCGCATGTTCTTCACGATCTGCAAGGCTCGATGACCAAAGCTGTTGTTGGCGAAAAAGAATCTCACGGCAAAAAAGAGCCGGTCACGAAGCTGGTGATGGAGCGTAAAGGCAGTATGACGACCCAAGAGTACGACATGTATGTGCGTGACCTTGTTAACTACATGACTTTTATGGGTGAACCGGCACGCATCAAACGCACACAAATCGGTGTCGTGGTGATGTTGTTCTTGGCCCTAGCGTTTTTTGCTGCGCTGGTTGTCAAACGCGAGTATTGGAAGGACGTCAAGTAACACGTCCCTGAGCAACAATGACGCTTGCGCCGCAGGCGTCAAGCACCAACTTTGATAATAAAAAGGTACGTACCATGATGACCTTGTACTCTGGCACCACCTGCCCGTTTAGCCACCGCTGCCGCATCGTGCTTTATGAAAAGGGCATGGATTTTCAGATTCTGGATGTGGATCTGATGAACAAGCCGGAAGACCTTGCGGTCATGAATCCGTACAATCGGACGCCCGTGCTGGTTGAGCGCGATTTGATTCTGTACGAATCAAACATCATTAATGAATACATTGATGAACGTTTTCCACATCCGCAGTTGATGCCAGCTGATCCGGTGATGCGTGCTCGTGCGCGGTTGATTCTGTATCGCATGGAAAATGAAATTTTTAACCATGTCGATACACTTGAGCGCGGTAAACAAGCCGGACACGACAAGGCGCGCCTCTATATTCGTGAGAGTCTGATCCAGTTGGCACCGATTTTCGCCAAGCAAAAACATATGCTGGGCGACGAATTTTCAATGCTCGATGTGGCGATTGCACCATTGCTGTGGCGTCTCGATCAATATCAAGTTGAGATTCCAAAGACGGCGGCACCGCTACTTAAGTACGCCGAGCGTTTGTTCTCCCGCCAGGCTTTCATCGATTCGATGACTGCGTCTGAGAAGGCGATGCGCAAGTAAGCGCGATGAGTTCGGGAGTGAATGTGTCTGAACTCTCCACCAAACCATACTTGATTCGTGGCATCTATGAATGGTGTGCCGACACCACGTACACGCCGTATCTCAGCGTCAAGGTAGATCAAAATGTTCGCGTGCCAATTGAGTACGTGAAGAACGGTGAGATTGTGCTGTCGGTATCTCAGCAGGCCACCCGCAATCTGACCATCGGCAACGACTTGATTCAGTTCTCGGCGCGATTTAATGGTGTCTCGCGAGAGATTTCCATCCCGATCTATGCCGTTCAAGCAATTTTTGCTAGAGAGAATGGCCGCGGCGTGTTCTTCGAACCCGAGTCGCCGCCCGAAGCGTTCGCAGATACAGCCGGTGCGCCCGCGCCAGCAGCGGCCACACCGATGCTGCAGTCTGTGCCGCGTATTGCAGACGTAACAGCGGTGAGCGCCAACACTGGAGACGGCGAGGAATTGCATCCGCATGAAGATGCCGCCGATCACCCGGATAAACCAAAAGGCCCACCGCGCGGTAATCTACGCATCATCAAATGAGGCTGTACAAAGCGTTCGGCTTTGTTATGCTTCGCCGGCAAACTACTGCGGAGTGATAGATGAGCATGACCGTCTCTGAATTGTTGGCCGACAAAGCCAAACAGTCGCCAAGCGCGACGTTGTTTATGGTGGGACCGGAGGTTGGTGTCGAAGAGGCCATCGCCTTAATGACCGAAAAGGCGATCAGTAGTGTGATCGTCGCCGATGCCGGCGAGCTGCAAGGGCTCATTACCCTCCGGGAGATTCTCGCGGCGCTTAACAAACAGGGCGGGTCGATCATGCAGGCCAAGTGTCGCCATGTCATGAAAATCAACCCGCCTACTGCCAAACTCGAAGATACCGTCGATCATCTTCGCAGCCTCATGACAGAGATGCATATCACCCATGTACCGGTCATGAATCATGATCAACTAGTTGGGATACTTTCATTCCATGACATCGCAAGAAGCGCAATTAAGGACGTCGCGTTTGAAAACAAGTTGTTGAAGCAATACATCAAGAACTGGCCTGTAAACGGGTAGTCCACCGTCAGCGAACAGCGTAGTCCACTGCAAGCCCTGCGAACACCACTGCACCGAACCAGTTGTTATGCAGAAACGCCTTGAAGCATTTCTCGCGTTCGCGATTGTGAATGAGCGCATAGTGATAAAGCGAAATGCCCGCTGCCGCAACAAGGCCGAGCCAATACGCCCAACCGAGGCCACTCACTTTGCCGACGCCGGTAACAATCAATAGCGCGAGCAAGTAACAAAGCATTACTGCGGCGACGTCAAGCCGGCCAAAAAAAATCGCCGATGTGCGGATGCCGATTTTTAGGTCGTCGTCTCGATCCACCATCGCGTATTCGGTATCGTAAGCGATGGTCCAAAAGGCGTTTGCCGCGAGTAACCACCATGCGATCGCCGGAACTGAATTTGTCGCCGCGGCGAACGCCATCGGGATGCCGAATCCAAACGCGAACCCGAGATAGGCCTGCGGCATCACAAAGAATCGTTTGGTAAACGGATAACTCGCGGCGAGGGCGGCAGCGACCACACTTAGCTGTAACGTCAGGGTGTTCAAGAACGCGATCACCAGTGCGAGTGCTGCTAGCGCGAGAATCGCCGCGACGAGCAACGCTTCTTTGGTGGAGATTAGCTGCGCAGCCAGCGGGCGCCCTTCGGTGCGTTTGACATGCCGGTCAAAATCCCGATCAGCGTAATCGTTGATCGCGCAGCCCGCTGAGCGCATCAAGAATGTGCCGAGTACAAATACGACCAAAATCGTCCATCCCGGAGCGCCCTGCGACGCGATCCAAAGCCCCCACAAGGTTGGCCACAACAAGAGCAGTGTGCCGATGGGGCGGTCGAAGCGGATGAGCTTCAGGTAGAGCGAGAGCCGCGATCGGAGCGAAGTGGTGTGCATAGCGCTATTTTGCGGGAGCCGGGCGAAGAACGAAGGTTGCGAATCAAATAGAAAAGTCTAATAGGGACGGGCGGTTACAGCCACTTTGTGCGGAAGATAGCCGTCCCTATTGGAGTTCGCGCATAAAATCGTTCACCTTGCGCGCATCCAAGAGGCCGTTCGTGCGCAATCCACTACAGACATCGAGGCCGTACGGCTGAACCGCAGCCACCGCATCACGCAGGTTTGCGGCATTCAGACCGCCGGCCAGAAACACGGGTTTGTCGACGGCGTCGCGAATTTGGCGGCTCACCGACCAATCGTGCATGCGGCCGGTACCGCCGAGCTCTTTCACCGCGAGGGATTGATTGCCAGAGTCGAGCAAGATCACATCGACCAAAGGTGCCACGCCTATCGCTTCGATTAGCGAGGCATCACCTGTAACGTGAATCACTTGTACCAACTCGACTGTCGGCAGCGCACGACGCAATTCACGCAGCACCGCATGGGGAACATGATCCACTAGTTGCAGCGTGGTAGTACGGCAACGTTGATGCTGCGCGATGATGTCTGTCGCCTCGGTCTTTGCCGTCAACAAAAATGTGCGGATCGACGGCGCTGTTGTTGCGACGTGCGCCGCAATTGTCGCGATTTGTCGCTCGTCGATTACGCCGGGGCCGCTCGGCATTGCCGAGACTAGTCCGAGTGCCGTCGCTGCCGAAGATATTGCCAGCTCCGCTTCCGCGATGGATGCGATACAACATAATTTGACGTTTGGCATTGGCATGCTGATAACTTCAGGGACGTAGAGCCTCAGCGGCAAACCTGGGAATCAAGCTGCGCGACGCGCCACCAGTTGGATGTTGGAAGTACGAAATCCGAGTGCTGCCCTGACAATATCGAATCCCGTAAAGATGCAAAGCAGCGGAATATTCTGGAGTGGATTAAACAGCTTCGCCAACCGCGGCATCTTCAGGCCGTCGAGCACCCAGTGGTGCAAGGAAAAAATCCAGAATGCGTGTGATGGAAGATACCGAATTGATTTGACGTGCAGCTGGTTGTCAGCCGCTAGACGCCGAAGGGAGCGTTCGTTAAACAAATTCCAGTGCCTAGGCGTGTGGTAGCCGCCCCAGTGGCGATGCTTAAACAAGGCAACATCAATACTTGTCGTATTCGGTGTTTCGACAATCAATACGCCGCCCGGTGCAAGCAGTTTGCTTAGCGAGCGCATCACCACTTGAGGCTCAGACACATGTTCAAGCACCTGCAGCAGCACGATCAGATCAAATGTTCCAAGTGGTAGCTGTGACTCAACATCTTCTATACGGCCGACAAATCCCCGATAACCTTTTGCATTGAGCTTTTCAATCGGTCCGGCGTCCAGCTCCACGCCATAGAGTTCACCGGTTGACGTTCCGAGTGTTGCCAGCATGTCGAGATAACGGCCATTGCCGCAGCCAACATCAAGACAACGGGGCGACTTGGAGGGCACATGCGACAACCACTGTTTCACCTTCGCGCGGTCAAGGAAATCCTTTGCCCGTAACGCGATCGGGTTGATCGCGGTCTCGTAGTGATACGCGTAGTAATTTGATGGGTAAATGCGCGGCAGCTCTGCGAGCACCGGGCGCGGATTAAGGTATACATTGCCGCAGGCGGTGCATTCGACGAAGACAAACTCATTGTCGGCGGTTAGATATTCGAAGTCGGGGGAGCGGGCGATTTCTCTCCCGCTATCAGCGTTACAAACACCGCAGCTGACTGCCTCAACCTCGCAGGTTGATCCTAGCGTACGCGAATCAGACATGGGCTCGTACGTGCTTTGCGGCGAGCGGCAGGCTGACAAATAGCGACCATAGAAACGGCAGATAACTGCCTCGCACGGTAACGTGCGGATTGCTCTTTATCACAGCGTGGGCACGTGGCAGGTTGTAGTACGGGATTGAGGGCCACAGATGGTGTTCGGCATGGAAATGCATATTGTGCGGTGCCAGAAACAGCGCCTCCACCAGAGGCGGGTGATAGCTGATTAGGCGTTCCGGATCGGCGCGATCATCATCGATGTCTTTGACAGCGTGGTCGCAGAATGCGCGGATTTCATCCGGTAGAAACACAAAAAAATAAATCGGCGCAATCCACAAAACAAAGTAAGCCCAGGACGGCAGACCGATCCACATGATGATGCCAATCAGGATCAACTGCGCGATGATGGCTGGAATGCGATCCCGAAAATAAACCAAAAGCACTCCAGAAGGTTTTGCAACACCCTCAACCGCCGCTTTGTTGCCGCTCTCCAGTAGTTTGCCAAAGGGTGTCACCTTCAGCACGGTCTTGCCGAACGTCGCCAACCCAGAACAAAACAGCAAAAACGAAAGTGGCGAATTCTTGTCGGACAGTCGGTGTATGTAGCGATCGGGATCTTCGGCGGTGCCCAGCAAGCGGTGGTGCTTGAGGTGGCTGCGTCGGCCATCTTCGAAACCCATACACATCGGGCCGTGAATCAACCACTTCGAGACGTTGTCGTTAACTTCGCGCTGCGGGTGCAGGGTGTAGTGGATTGCATCATGCCCCATGATGAACAACGCATACTGCGCCGCGCCGATCACCAATACTGCGACAACATATCCCCACCAAGTCTGCCAGTGAGAGACAAAACCAAATGCAGCGGCGATGGCGATCCAGCCTAACGCAAGGTCGGTGAACATGCGAGCGGGGCGGAATGTCATCCAGTCCTTCAATTGCTCTTTTGCGACGCTCCTGCGAATACGCTGATGAATCTCTTGGAGCGAGAGACTGGATGCGTGCTGAATTTCGGTCATGACCAAGAAGCTTTCTCAAAACAGGGCGACTCTTTGGGCGAGCCCTTTCCCCCAATGCTGTCTGCTGATGCCAGCCTCTATTCTCCCGAGGAGACGAACAAACAGTCAAGCATTAACACGGATGCAAAGCCTAGTTGCGGCAGGGTTGGCGAAGCGCGCACCTCCCGCATGCAGATTTAGCGAGCTTGATGTGATGGGTTTCACAAAATTGCCCCGCAACCGGCAAAAACTAAGGGGCCGCCGTAAACGCAGCGGGCAGAAATACTTCTGTCACCATCAATGGCTGACCGTACTTTAAAAACACGCTGCGCCGTGCCCAAGCGTCGGACCTGATACCCCCGCGCCGGAGTAACGCATGCCCTTTCCGGAGCTTGCGGTATTCGATCGGCATCCGCGAGACAAGCGGGTCTTGGAACAACATCTCTGCGAGCGGACGTGATCCCAGTCGCGACAAGCCGCGCCAGGCACCGGCAAGATCCCGCGGGTTAACCACCGTATGGGCAAACACCAGCGGTGTGGTCCCGGAGCGCAGGACGACCTCACGAACCACCGCCAGCTCACCGCGCCTAAGTCCTAATGCGCGGCGCTCATCACTTAGCGGTACGACTAACCGCTGCCCGAGCCGCACCAAATTGAAATCCGCAAAGTTGCCGACGATTCGCGCGGTGAGTGAACCGCGATCGGTAATCCATTCGCGCAACGTACCCATCGGCGGCATCTGCTGCCAGGCGTCCGGCTGGGTAAGTTTGACGGTACGCATTGGTCAGGCCTTCAAATAATGCTGTCGCGAACCCAGCCAGCGCGCGAGGTGTTTGTCGGCATTGACGAGATCGTTTTCGAGCATCCACGCGGCAGTATCGCGTGCTGCTTCGAGAAGATCAACATCGCGTTCAATGTCCGCGAACCGTAACAGCGGTGCGCCGGATTGCCGTGCACCCAGGTGTTCACCGGGGCCGCGAATGAGTAAGTCTTGTCGGGCAATCTCAAAGCCATCGGTCGACTCGTAAATGACCTTTAATCTTGCCTTGGCCAATGCACCGAGTGGAGACTGATATAACAGCACGCAGGCGCTTTGTTTTGCACCACGCCCAACCCGGCCGCGCAGTTGGTGTAACTGCGAGAGGCCCATGCGTTCGGCGTGTTCGATGACCATGATGGTGGCATTGGCTACATCTACGCCGACCTCAATTACTGTCGTGGCGACCAGTAGCTGAATTTCGTTAGCCACAAACTTTTGCATCACATCGTTTTTCTCCGCCGGTTTCATACGACCGTGCACCAGTCCGACGCGCAGGTCTGGAAACTCAGTGGAGATGCGCTCAAAGGTGTCCACGGCGGTTTGCAGTTGCAGCTTTTCACTCTCTTCAATCAATGGGCAAACCCAGTAGGCTTGGCCCCCAGCAGCACAAGCCGCGCGAATACGTTCGAGCAATTCATCTCGGCGGTCATCGGCGAGTATGCGTGTGGAGATGGGTGTGCGGCCGGGCGGGAGCTCATCAACGATCGAAACATCCAGGTCAGCAAAGTAACTCATCGACAGTGTTCTCGGGATCGGTGTCGCACTCATCATCAGTTGATGCGCCTCTTCTACAATCGACGCCTTCTCTCGAAGTGCGAGTCGTTGTCCCACGCCAAACCGATGTTGCTCATCGATAATTGCCAGGCCCAAGTTCGCAAACGTAACGCCGTCTTGAAACAGGGCATGTGTGCCGATTGCGAGCTGGGTTGTGCCATCACCGATCGCCGCGATAGCCTCGCGTTTTTCTTTCGCCTTCAAGCTGCCAGTGAGCCATGTCACGGTGACGCCAATCGGCGTGAGTAGATCGGACAGTTTTCGAAAATGCTGTTCCGCGAGGATTTCTGTCGGCGCCATCATTGCGACCTGAAAGCCATTCTCGATCGCCTGTGCCGCTGCAAGTGCGGCGACAACGGTTTTGCCCGAGCCGACGTCGCCTTGCAACAAACGCTGCATGGGGTGGGTCTTGGTGAGATCTGCGGCGATTTCATCGGCGGCGCGGCGCTGCGCTCCGGTCAGTGCGAACGGCAGTGCAGCCAACATTGCCTTGGTGATTTTGTGGCGAGGCGTCATCGCCGGTGCACTTTTTGCGTCGCGTGCAGCGCGGGCTTTTTTCATCGCCAGTTGTTGTGACAGTAACTCATCAAACTTAATCCGTCGCCAAGCGGGATGGGTACGCTCGGCAAGGCTGGTCAGGGAGGCGGATGGCGATGGCCGATGTAACGCAAACACCGATTCACGAAAGGGTTGTAAGCGCTGCTGCTCGCGAATATTGGAAGGCACGCAGTCATCGAACTCTGATTGGACCTCTAGCGCTTCAAGTGCGCGGTCAATCACGCGACGAATTGCGATCTGTGAGACCCCGGCGGTGGTGCCGTAAACCGGCGTGAGGGCGTCTGGTACGGGTTCGTCGCTAGCCACTACGCGATAACGTGGGTGCACCATCTCTGCACCAAAGAAGCCCTGGCGCACTTCACCAAAGAGCCGCAACCGTTTGCCCACTGCCATCTGTTTGACTTGGCTGCCGTAGAAATTCAGAAAGCGAAGATATAGGACGTCCTCGCCATCGCGCGCCTGCACCACGAGTTGCCGTCGCGGCCGATAGGTAACTTCGGTGTGGAATATTTCGACTTCGACTTGGCAATCAACACCGGCCATCGCGTCACGAATACGCGTGATGCGGGTTTCATCCTCATATCGGATCGGCAGGTGGAGCGCGAAGTCCCATTCATTACGAAGACCAATTTGCGCGAGCTTTTGCGCGAGCGATGAAGGCGGCTTCGTTGGCTTTTTTGGAGTGGATTTTGCGCGCGGCATAGCCGCATTATTGACGGTTTGGGTGGGGGTTGGTGAAAGTGTATGTGGTGGTGCGGTTGGGGCGGAAGTTTGAAACTCGCCTATTGGCGGGCAGTTTCGAGCGGTTTTGCTCGGAGATGGCCGTGGAATGGCGGTGTTGGGTTTTAGGGAGAGTCGTGTTTAGAGCCTTATATCTTGCGAATTAGGTATTGTATCTGCGGCGCGGCAGTCTGATGAGCCTTGAGGCTGAGCAATCAAGCCTGTGGGCCAGCGTATGACGCCGCGCTGTTTTCTTGATTAACCCGAACA
>Ga0315907_10002655_pt1 | contig 22156 bp, 20 predicted proteins | sample LakEriMetagenome_3_FD_203525 | JGI IMG/M metagenome (GOLD analysis project Ga0315907, IMG submission 203525) | Freshwater fungal communities from buoy surface, Lake Erie, Ohio, United States - Buoy 12 MA123 | ecosystem: Environmental > Aquatic > Freshwater > Lake > Lake biofilm | place: USA...
AATCAAATTTGGATGTAGATGATATTGATCATGGCAGTTTAACCTGTGATCCAGTCATGATGTCTGAGCGAGAAAATGAGATTATTGTCCTTATTGCTGAAGGCTACACCAATGATCAGATTGCGGAGATGCTATTCTTGAGTAAACATACCGTGAATACGCATCGCAAGAACATCCTCTTTAAACTGGGTGTGAAAAATACGGCCGGAATTGTTATGTATGCTGTAAAAACGCAATTAGTTTCGCCGAATAAATTTCTTTTTGCGGCTAATTAAAGCGACAAATAAACTTTAAATTCACCCTACGTTGGGTTAGGTAATTTGGAATGCTATAGTACTTTCCTTCCACATCTTGAATCCATTGTTTTGACAGTACATTATTTACCCCGAGTAAATTGAAAATTTCCAAAGACACCATGGATTCCGGTACGTGTTTGTGCCACCACCCTTGTTTTTTACTTACCAAGTTATAAGATAAGCCCAGGTCAACACGGAAATAGGCCTTCATTCTAAGGGTATCTTTGTAACGATCTCCTCCCGGAGGACCATAAGGTAAAGGTGCGCCGTATTGTAATCCCATTTGTACGGTAAAGTTTTCAAATCCTGGCATTTGATCTTGAACTAAGGCACCTACAGTTAAGAACTGATCGGTTGGACGTGGAATGAACCCCGGGTAAAACGTAGCACTATCCACCACTACTTGATCTTCACTGTATCCGAAAATTATTTTCTCTCCAGCTCCATTGTAATATTCTTGGTACGAATCATATTTTAAGTTTTCGCGCGTTTGCATGACGCCAAGTTTGAAAAATGATTCAATCCCTGGAACAAATTCTCCATGCACATTAAAGTCAATTCCAGTGGCATAAGCTACGGCATCGTTGTTCGCATAATACCGCGTACGTACATTTTCTATTTCATATGGATTTACGTCCCACAAATACTTGTAAAATATTTCCCCAGAAAATTTAAATGGCCGTTCCCGTTGCCACATGTTGAAGAATACATCCGCACCTAAAACGGCATGAACAGATTTTTGAGATTGTACCTTGGTATTTAAGTTCCCATCCAGCGTTCGAAATTCACGATAGAATGGCGGTTGGTAATAGGTTCCTGTCGCAAAGCGATAACTCAGGTTTCTTCGAACGACTTTGTTGTTTCGCACCATGTATGCGCGGGGAAAATAGGTGGCTGAAAATCGTGGAGTGAGATAAAATTCGTTATTAACGGACGTGTATCCAGCCCGTCCACCCAAAGAAAATGCAAATTTTGACGCACTTTCGGCAAGGGTTTCGGTGAACGTTTTGATGATTTTTTTACCGTCGATTTTTTGTTTTTGTTGTACCGTTACGCGTTCTTGAAAGCGCGTGTGTGATTTACTATAATTCCATTGAAGATAGCCGGTAGCCTTATGGTTTACAAGGTTTAAATTACTCTTGATGGTTTCAAATAACTCCACTTCATTTGAGTTTCCTTGCGGAACGCTGTACCCTGCGGAGTCAATCATTTTCCACTCGCTCAGCACATCCTCGAAACGATCTAATTCATAACCCGCGCCCCACAAAAGCTCAGAACTAACAAATCGCGTTCTGTACATATCGATGTAGTCCTTTCTTAATACATATGAACCCTCATGATATGCATTATATATTTGTGCATTCAAACGATTTCTTGCATGGTTTAAGAAGGTTCCAATTCCCAATACGGCAATAGAATCTCCATACTCTTCTTTGGACGGATCGGTTTCAAGTTCGTTGATGTAGTATTGACCTTGAATATCAAAATATTCACGTTCATCCGATTGAAAACCTGTTAGAAAAAAACCAAGTTTGGTTTTTGTATTAGGGGTAAAGTTGAGTGAGGTTCCAACCATTCCTGTTTGAAATCGCGTACTTTCTTTACCATCGAAGTAAATCCGAAAGGAATAGGCTTCATTAGCCGTTCCGAAATCAGTATTCGATGTTTGTGGTGCAAAGCGGTAGTTATTGGAGGAATAGTGAGCTAATACCGACCACGTAAGTTTTGGATTAAGCTGGTACTCTCCAAGAAATTGTCCATCTGCAAATACCGGGTTATAGGCTCCTTTGGTAGGAAGCGAATTAAGAAAATACCCATTTGATCGATAGCGTGCTCCCGCGACATAAGTGAATTTTTTTCCCAATGTACCTTCCACATGCGCTTCTTCACTGAGCAGGGAAAGGGCCAATGAGCTTCTAAAAGCAGTTGGTTTTTTGTAGGTGATGTCGAGCACAGAACTCAAGCGATCGCCATATTGTGCGTCAAAGCCGCCTGCTGAAAATTTTACTTTTTCTACTAAGGCTGAATGAATAAAACTCATGCCTTCTTGTTGTCCGGATCGTGTTAGAAATGGGCGATAAACGAGGAATCCATTTACATACACTAAATTCTCATCATAATTACCGCCACGTACATTATAGTTGGATGTAAGTTCGTTGTTTGAAGTAGCTGGTTTTGTCAGTGTGAGGTATTTCTCAACCGAAATCATTTGCTGTAAGTCAATGGTTGGCAACTCAATTAAATCAAAGGGGTCCTCTTTAATGCGTTGAACTACCACCGTTTCACTCACTTGGATTTGAAACAAGACGGTTGGGATATAAGTCACTGGACTTTTATTAACCACGATTTGACGTTTTTCTTGGTATGCTTGATAGCTAAACAACAATGAAAGCGTATCGCCGAGCACTGCTTCAAAAGCGAATTTACCCTTGGCGTCTGTAGTTGAAAGCATCGTTAAATGTTTCAGATCAGTGATGGTAACCTCTGAAATTGGCTTCCCTTTTTTGTCGATACAAATTCCCTCAACAGTTACCACTTGCCCGAAGGATTGGATAACAATTAAAACAAAAAAGAGGGTATTGAAAAGCTTCACAAGACAAAAGTAAACGAAAATAGGCGTGGAATTATTTTTCGTTGGCAATAATACGTAATATCCTGAGTGCTTACTTGCAAATTACGGAAGAAAAGTTTTATATTTGTGCCCCTGAAATGGAGGTTGTAGCTCAGCTGGTTAGAGCGTCGGATTGTGGTTCCGAAGGCCGCGGGTTCGAACCCCGTCTTCCTCCCAAGGTTCTTTAATGAACAAGAACTTATCCCGATTCGCAGCAGTGGTCGGGATTTTTTTTACCTTTATTTGAGATCGTTGCATATGAAAAAATTAGTTTTTGTTTTTTGCTTCATGCTGCTCTATGCCTGTCAAGCTCCAGAGAAAAAGGATGATTTTGGATCTAGTATCGTTGCAGACTCTGAAAATGAACAAGCCCTTGACGCTACCTTGGAAGAGGCAAAAAAGGAAGAGGCTGAACGCAAAAAAACGCTCAGTTCGGTTGGTTTTGACCGCATGCTTCATGACTTTGGAAGCATAATAGCAGATGCCGACTATACCACTACATTTACAATTAAAAATACAGGTAAGAAGCCTTTATTAATCTACGAAGTAAAAGCTTCTTGTGGATGTACCGTACCAACGTGGAATAAGAAGCCAATTGAACCGGGTAAAAGCGATCAAATAGAGGTCACCTTTCATCCCGGAAAGTCACAACTCGGTGAGCAAGACAAAACTATTTCTGTGATAACAAATACTTCACCGGGTGTTGCTGTATTGCAATTGAAAGCCTTTGTGAACCCTAAAAAATAAGCCATGAAAATTCATGTAATTGAAACCGGTCTCTTTAAACTTGATGGGGGGGCAATGTTTGGGGTGGTACCCAAGACGCTTTGGCAAAAGACGAACCCAGCCGATGAGAATAACATGTGTACTTGGGCCTTGCGATGCTTACTCATCGAGGACGGTAAACGCCTAATGTTGATCGATACGGGCATTGGAGATAAACAATCAGAAAAGTTCTTTTCCCATTATCATTTGCAAGGAAATGATACCTTAATTGGTTCCATTCGGAAAGCAGGATTTCACGAGGATGACATTACAGATGTGATTCTCACTCATCTTCACTTTGATCATTGCGGAGGCGCGATTGCTTGGAATACACAAAAAGACGGCTATCGTCCGGTGTTTAAACATGCGATTTATTGGAGTAATGCATCACATTGGCAATGGGCAACCATTCCAAATGCCCGTGAAAAAGCCTCTTTTTTAGCAGAAAATATTCTCCCGATTCAAGAAAGTGGGCAATTAAAGTTTGTCGAACGAACGGGTTCATTTAGTAGAGAGGCTTTTCCAAACATTGACCTTTTATTCGTGGATGGACACACGGACAGCATGATGATTCCTCACATTAAATACAAAGGGAAAACCATTGTCTTTATGGCGGATTTATTACCGAGTGTTGGGCATATTCCCTTACCCTATGTGATGGGATATGATACCCGACCCTTGATTACCTTGGAAGAAAAAGGAAGTTTTTTAGATACTGCCGCCACAGCGAATTATGTGTTGTTTTTAGAGCACGATAGCGTCAATGAATGTTGCACCCTTCAGCACACGGAGAAAGGTGTAAGATTGGCCGAAACCTTTGCTTTTTCCTCACTTTAATGAAGTCACCTGCCGAGATAATTGAGCTAATGTTGGCTGGAGATGCCTACAGCAAGGGATTGGGTATGGAAGTATTGCACATTGAGCCTGGTAAATGTAAAATTAGAATGCAAGTGAATGAAGGAATGGTGAACGGTTTCAATATTGCGCACGGAGGAATCACCTACGCACTGGCGGATTCATCAATGGCCTTTGCTTCGAATGCACATGGATTTCAATGCGTGAGTATAGAAACGGCGATTTCGCATATTAAAAAAGTTCACATAAACGATGTATTAACCGCCTCTTGTACTACGCTTTCACGAAATCGAAAAGTGGGGATTTATGAGGTTAAAGTAACGAATCAATCCGATGAATTAGTTGCTCATTTCAAAGGAACGGTTTTAATCTCGGATCGGGAATGGTAATTTTTTTTATCACCCTCCGGAGGGTGATAAATCTAAAGGCACTTTGGTGTTTCTGCTTCCAAGCCGAAGTTAATGTCATTGTTTTATACCGTAACTTTAACTTTTTAATTCGTTACCATAAGCCCTTATGAATCAACAATTATTTCCCAACGAAACCATTTATTGCGCAAAGGAATACAACACTCGATATTCTACGTATTTAAAGACTTTAAGTGATCAGGAATTGGCCTCGGCATTCAATCAAAAAGTTGGAATTCGCTATTTTAACTTCGCAATACAAGGATTTATGAAGGCGCTAATTCATGAAATGCAACAGCGTGATATTAATTTTTCGGCAATCAAAACGTCAAATGGCATTAGCTGGGCAAATAATATTCGCATTGAGGATCAGGTGGTAAAGATCCAACACGCTGCTTTAATCAACAACTAAGGACTAAGTATCCTTAACAGAAATAACTACATATTTCGGCGATACTGCCCTCCAACCTCAAACAACGCCTCGGTAATCTGCCCCAGCGAAGCGTATTTGCAAGCTTCCATCAATTGTTCAAACATGTTGCGGTTGTTGATTGCTGCTTCTTGCACCTTTTTAATGTGTTCCTGTGCGGTTTCACCATAGGTCTTATGCAATGCATTCAACATTTGGATTTGATATTGTTTTTCATCCTCTGTCGCTCGAATCACTTCTTTAGGCAATACCGTAGGAGAACCTTTGGAACTTAAAAAGGTATTTACCCCAATAATTGGAAATTCTCCCGTATGTTTCAAGGTTTCATAATAAAGGGATTCTTCTTGAATCTTCGAGCGCTGATACATGGTTTCCATGGCACCCAAAACTCCGCCACGTTCCGTTATGCGGTCGAATTCCGTGAGCACAGCTTCCTCTACTAAATCCGTTAATTCGTCAATAATAAATGATCCCTGAAGTGGATTTTCGTTTTTCGCTAGGCCTAATTCACGGTTTATAATAAGCTGTATTGCCATTGCCCTGCGCACGGATTCTTCCGTTGGAGTGGTAATCGCCTCATCATACGCATTGGTATGCAGTGAATTACAATTATCGTAAATGGCGTATAATGCTTGCAAGGTCGTACGAATATCATTGAAATCAATTTCCTGTGCGTGCAATGAACGACCTGATGTCTGAATGTGGTATTTCAACATTTGCGCTCTAGCATTAGCACCATATTTTTTCGCCAAGGCTTTTGCCCAAATTCTACGCGCGACTCTTCCAATTACCGCATATTCAGGGTCGATTCCATTTGAGAAGAAAAACGATAGGTTAGGGCCAAAATCGTTGATGTCCATTCCTCGGCTTAAATAGTACTCTACATAAGTAAAGCCATTGGCCAGAGTAAATGCTAACTGAGTAATCGGGTTCGCTCCTGCTTCTGCAATGTGATAACCAGAGATCGAAACGGAATAAAAGTTCCGCACTGCATGATCAATGAAATACGATTGGACATCACCCATCAAACGAAGCGCGAATTCAGTGGAGAAAATACAAGTATTTTGCGCTTGATCTTCTTTTAAGATATCTGCTTGTACCGTACCTCGAACTTGCTTTAAGGTGTCTGCTTTAATTTGTGCATAAACGTCAGCCGGTAAGACTTGGTCTCCAGTAACTCCGAGAAGCATCAAGCCTAATCCGTCATTTCCTTCTGGGAGTTCGCCTTGATATCGTGGTCGTTCGGTACCTTTAGCTTGGTAAATAGCTGCAATCTTAGCCTCTATATCCGATGCTAACCCATGTGTTCTAATGTACTTTTCGCAGTTCTGATCGATTGCCGCATTCATGAAAAATCCGAGAAGCATAGGTGCGGGACCATTAATGGTCATAGACACCGAGGTCGCTGGATGACTTAGGTCAAACCCCGAATACAGTTTTTTTGCATCGTCTAAACAGCAGATGGAAACCCCTGAATTTCCAATTTTTCCATAAATATCAGGACGAACTGCGGGGTCATTTCCGTAAAGTGTCACAGAGTCAAAGGCTGTAGAGAGCCGTTTTGCAGGCATGCCTAAGCTAACATAATGGAATCGTTTGTTGGTGCGTTCTGGTCCGCCTTCCCCAGCGAACATACGTGTTGGGTCTTCTCCTTCTCGCTTAAAGGGAAATAAGCCGGATGTATACGGGAATTCTCCTGGGAAATTTTCTTGGAGAACCCAACGTAAGATATCGCCCCAGCTGGAATAGCGTGGTGATGCAACTTTTGGGATTTGAGAATGAGACAAAGACTCCGTGTGCGTTTTGATGCTTAATACTTTGTCGCGAACTTTGAACTCATATTCAGGATTTTTGAAAGCTTGCTTCTTGTTTTTCCAATGCTGTATAATTTCCCAGTTTTTCGGGTCAAAATTTAGCTTCTCTTGTTCGAAGGCCTCTTGCAATCCTTTAATTAAGCGGTCTTTGTCTTCAAGGGATGATTTCGAAAGGGTTTCAATGGAACTCTGAAGCCCCTGTAATTTATCAGCAACCACAACTTGTTTATTAACCCAGTGGTCGTAGGCGCGATTGTTTTCTGAAATTTCCGAAAGGTATCGCGTTCGATCGGGTGGAATCACAAAGATTTTCTCCGACATTTCATTGGTGATTTCAAAGGTTGAATGCAAGGCGGCACCTGATTTTTCAACGACTTTGTCCATGATTACCTTGTACAAGGTGTTCATGCCGGGGTCATTAAATTGCGAGGCTATTGTACCATATACCGGCATATCATCTACCTTTTCATCCCAAAGGTTGTGGTTGCGTTGATATTGTTTTCGCACATCACGAAGCGCATCCAAGGCACCCCGTTTGTCGAATTTATTTAGTGCAATAACATCGGCAAAATCTAACATGTCTATTTTCTCAAGTTGAGTCGCTGCACCATATTCAGGCGTCATAACATAGAGAGAAAGGTCGCTGTGGTCAAGTATTTCAGTATCGGATTGACCAATACCCGAAGTTTCAAGAATAATTAAATCATATCCAGCTACTTTCAGTATGGAAATGGCTTCTGCTACATGTTTTGAAAGTGCAAGGTTAGATTGTCGGGTAGCTAAAGAGCGCATATAAACCCGTTCATTTTTTATCGAATTCATTCGAATTCTATCTCCAAGTAAGGCTCCTCCTGTTTTTCTTTTCGAGGGGTCTACGGAAACAACAGCAATGTGTTTATCTTGAAAATCGATTAAAAACCTGCGAACTAATTCATCCACAAGGGAGGACTTTCCCGCCCCACCAGTACCAGTAATTCCGAGTACCGGTGTTTTTATTGTTTTTGCCTTGTCGCGAATTTCAGACAAGGTTTTTTCATGTTCATCAGCATAATTTTCAGCACCAGAAATAACACGAGCAATTGCAGGGACATCTTTAATGGTTAGCATGCTTGCATTTGAAGGTAGCTTCTCGCCAACAGCAAAATCACATTGTTTAATCAGGTCATTAATCATTCCCTGTAATCCCATGGAACGACCATCGTCTGGATGATAGATTCGAGCAATACCATACCCATGAAGTTCTTCAATTTCTGCGGGTAAAATGGTTCCACCCCCTCCACCGAAAATTTTTATGTGTGGCGCACCTTTTTCCTTGAGCAAGTCGTACATGTACTTAAAGTATTCCATGTGTCCTCCTTGATATGAGGTCATGGCAATCGCCTGTGCGTCTTCTTGAATTGCACAATTCACTACTTCTTCCACGGAACGGTCATGACCTAAATGAATTACTTCACATCCAGTAGCCTGAATGATTCGGCGCATAATGTTAATGGCTGCATCGTGTCCATCAAATAAGGACGCGGCAGTAACAATTCGGATTTTATGTTTTGGGATATACGGGCTAACAGGTTCCATGCAAATAATTGTGCCGTAAAAATAAGGAAATTTAGCCGTTTATAAGTGCTTCTATCTCCTTTTCATCCGCAAGTAAATAACAATCTGATTCGCTTAACATCTCTTGAATTCGCAGTGTTTCAAAATAGGTGTTGGCCTTAATTTTAAGTATTATTTTCTTGCTACCAATAAGCTGAATTTCGGTAAAGTTGGTCGGGTCGGTGATTTTGTAAAAATTCTTACCTGACAGGTGCTTTCGATATTGCGGAAAGCTCATTATCCTTGTTTGCGAATAAATTCAATGGCCAACTTATTGAACGCCTCCGGTTGTTCTACATTCACTACATGTCCGCATTGATCAACTATTTCAAGGGTTAAGTTTGGATTGTCTTTAACAATTTCTTTTGCTGTTCCTACGAAAAGATGGTCCTCACTACCCATGATGTAAAGTGCTTTTTCATCTTTGTTCTCATGATGAAGGTAGGTGAGGTATTTGGTTAGACGCCCAGTTAATTTAAACCATCGTTTGAACTCTTTATTCATTAGTTTTTTTGCCTCTCCGATAAAGATAATACGCGATTCCTTATGATTTTTTTTAGGCATCATAATGTTAGCGAACAGCTTGTATAGGGCCATGTAGGGCAATACGGGTTCCAAAGTTCTTCCAAGCTTTAGAAAAAATCTTGATTTAATATCCATTTGGGTAATCGCTCCAGCAAAAATCATGGATTTAACCATTTTCGGATAATTCACAGCGATTTGGCGGATGACGATACTTCCCAACGATACACCAATAAAGTGCGCTTTTTGGATATTGAGAAAGTCGATAACTTCAGCCACCTCTTTTGCAATTAACTCAAATGAGTATTTGCGGTGTTGAGGAAGGCCTTGGGATTTGCCATGTCCTCGCAGATCGATAAGTACTACGTTAAAATGCTCTTGAAAATCCCTAATCTGTTTGAACCAAACATTAGAACTTCCTCCAAAGCCATGAATGAAGACTGTCCATTCGGTGCTATTTGGATGAGTAAGAACTTTATGATGAAGCATGCGCAAAAATAGAAAAAGGGCTCCGAAGAGCCCTTATGTTTTTAATATAAGTACGATTATTTTTTATCGTTTACTTCTTCGAAGTCTACATCGGTTACTTCATCGTCAGGATTTCCAGAACTGGCTTGTTCCCCACTTTCAGTTGATGCACCGCCCTGTGCGTTTGCTGCATTATACATGTCTTGCGATGCCGCTTGGAAGACTTGGTTTAGTTTTTCCATTGCAGGCTCAAGGTTTTCCATGTTTTTCGCTTCGAATTCTTTTTTCAATTCATTCAATGCATCTTCAATTCCTTGTTTTTTATCCGCTGGGATTTTATCACCGTATTCTTTCAATTGGCGTTCCGTTTGGAATATCGTGGAATCTGCTTTGTTGATTAAATCTACCTCTTCACGCTTTTTCTTGTCAGATTCAGCATTCGCTTGCGCTTCAGCCTTCATGCGCTCGATTTCTTCGTCGCTCAAGCCAGACTTAGACTCAATTTTAATGGATTGTTCTTTACCTGTTCCTTTGTCTTTAGCAGAAATATTCATGATACCGTTAGCATCAATATCAAAGGTTACCTCAATTTGTGGTACACCTCTAGGTGCTGGTGGAATATCAGACAATTGAAATCTTCCTAAGGTTTTGTTATCTCCTGCCATAGCACGTTCACCTTGAAGCACATGGATATCTACTGCGGGCTGACTGTCTGAAGCTGTAGAGAAAACCTCAGATTTTTTCGTTGGAATGGTTGTGTTTGCCTCGATGAGCTTAGTAAATACACCACCCATGGTTTCGATCCCTAATGAAAGTGGAATAACATCAAGTAGTAATACATCTTTAACTTCACCAGTTAGTACACCTCCTTGAATTGCAGCTCCAACCGCTACCACTTCGTCAGGATTTACCCCTTTAGATGGTGCTTTACCGAAGAACTTCTCAACCGCATCTTGAATAATTGGAATTCGTGTTGAACCACCAACTAAGATAACTTCGTTAATGTCTTTTGGACTCAATCCAGCATTCTTTAGTGCAGAACGACAAGGCGCGATAGTTCGTTCAACGATTTCTGAAATCAATTGCTCGAATTTAGCACGTTGTAAGGTTCTAACCAAGTGTTTTGGAATACCATTCACCGGCATGATATACGGTAAGTTGATTTCACTTGAAGTGGTTGATGAAAGTTCAATTTTAGCTTTTTCTGCGGCTTCTTTCAATCGTTGAAGAGCCATAGGGTCTTCTCTTAGATCAATTCCTTCCTCACTTTTGAATTCGTCGGCCAACCAGTTAATGATTGCGTTATCTACGTCGTCTCCTCCAAGGTGCGTATCTCCATCGGTAGAAAGCACTTCAAAAACACCATCTCCAAGTTCAAGGATGGATACATCATGTGTTCCACCACCGAAATCGAAAACAACGATTTTTTGATCGATACCTTTTTTGTCTAATCCGTAGGCAAGCGCCGCTGCTGTTGGTTCGTTAATAATTCGTTTGATTGTTAATCCCGCGATTTCACCTGCTTCTTTGGTTGCTTGACGTTGCGCATCATTAAAGTATGCAGGCACAGTAACTACAGCTTCCGTTACTTCTGTTCCTAAATAATCTTCTGCAGTTTTTTTCATTTTTTGCAAAATGATGGCAGAAATTTCTTGTGGAGAATATAAGCGGTCATCGATTTTTACGCGAGGCGTATTGTTTTCGCCTTTTACTACCTCATAAGGAACGCGCTTAGTTTCTGCGACTGAATCGTCATAGCTGCTTCCCATGAATCGCTTGATCGAGTAGATTGTTTTTGTTGGATTAGTTATTGCTTGACGTTTTGCTGGATCCCCAACTTTTCGCTCACCTCCATCTATAAATGCAACTACTGATGGCGTAGTTCTTTTTCCTTCTGAGTTTGTGATTACCACTGGCTCATTTCCTTCCATGACCGATACGCAAGAGTTTGTGGTACCTAGGTCAATTCCAATTATTTTTCCCATGTTAACTTTTGTTTTTAAATGTTGACATCCCCCCATTTTCAATTAATGTGCCATGCCTCCATATCATGAAATTATATGACAAAGAAATATACACGGCAGGGTGAAGGTGACGATTTGGCAGAATTCCTGAATTTTTCTACCTGATTTATGCCGTTTTAGCTAGTTTTGATTTTGTAGCTAACCAAGCCATGGGAATATATGCCAAGCTCAAGTCTAATATATCAAACCATAAGGGGGCATTAATCATATAAACAGCCATGATACCACCAGTAAAAAACAAGAAGCCAATCGTATAAACAACCCAAGTGGCATACGTTCTCACAAGTAATAGTGCAATCAAACAACCACTAAGAGTGCCCATAGCATGCGCTATGAAAGGAAAAATATAATATTTAAAAGGTAGTTCACTAAAAGCATTCAATCCTTCAGGTGTATTAAAATTTACTCCGTTCGGATATGGGAATATTTTCATTCCTAATTCAATGAAACTGCCATTCACCATGGCGCCTACAAAAAGACCGAGGAATAATCCTAGAATTATTCGAAGGACATTCATTATAAGTGAATTACTTCACCATAAGCAGCAGCTGCCGCTTCCATTATTGCTTCTGACATGGTAGGGTGAGGGTGTACTGTTTTGATGAGGTCCATGCCCGTGGTTTCTAATTTACGAACAGCAACGATTTCCGCAATCATTTCGGTAACGTTCGCCCCAATCATGTGAGCTCCTAGCAATTCGCCGTATTTTGCATCAAAAATTAATTTTACAAAACCATCTTTAGCACCAGCTGCACTTGCTTTTCCTGAGGCAGAGAAAGGGAATTTACCTATTTTAATTTCTCGTCCAGCCGCTTTTGCTGCCTTTTCGGTCATTCCAACTGAGGCAACCTCTGGCGAACTATAAGTGCAACCTGGGATGTTTCCATAATCCAACGGTTCTGGGTGATGACCTGCCAATTGCTCCACACAAATGATTCCTTCAGCTGAAGCAACGTGAGCTAATGCAGGTCCTGGTACGATGTCTCCGATGGCATAATACCCTGGGATATTAGTTTGATAGAATTCATTCACCGGAATTTTTCCTTTATCTTGAATAATTCCAACCTGCTCTAATCCTAATCCTTCAATATTTGATTGTATTCCCACAGCGGATAATACCACGTCGCATTCAATCTTTTCTTCGCCTTTTGCTGTTTTAACCGTCACGATACATCCTTTGCCTTTGGTGTCAACGCTTTCTACAGACGCCTCGGTCATGATTTTAATCCCGGATTTTTTGAATGATTTCTCGAGTTGTTTTGAAACTTCTTCGTCTTCTATAGGAACAATGTTTGGCATGTATTCTACAATTGTCACTTCTGTGCCCATGGTATTATAGAAATAGGCAAATTCTACCCCGATTGCACCCGAACCAACAACGACAAGTTTCTTAGGTTGCTTTGCTAAGGTCATCGCTTGACGGTATCCAATAATCTTTGTTCCGTCTTGTGGAAGATTAGGTAATTCTCTAGAGCGTGCTCCGGTAGCAATGATTACACCTTTTCCTGCCGTGTAGGTTGTGCTTTTTCCCGCTTCATCGATTACCACTACTTGTTTTCCTGGAGCTACGGTTGCAGTGCCCTTGATTACATCAATTTTATTCTTTTTCATCAAGAATTGAATGCCATTGCTCATTCCGTTGGCTACATCACGAGATCGTTTAACCACCGCATTAAAGTCAGCACTGGCCTCTTTTACATTGATCCCATAATCGGATGCGTGTTGAAGATATTCAAAAACCTGTGCGCTTTTTAATAGGGCCTTGGTTGGAATACATCCCCAATTCAAGCAAATTCCACCGAGTTCTTCGCGTTCAATGATGGCGGTTTTCATTCCTAATTGTGACGCTCGGATAGCGGTTACATATCCACCTGGTCCACTTCCTATAACTATAATGTCGTAATTCATATCATTCAATTTGTTGACAAAATTAAGGAAAATCGCTGAAAGGCCAATATACTATAAAGCGATAGTTATTCCCCCTTAAAATAAAAAAAGGCAGTAGCAAAAACAAAAGGAATACAGGAAAGAACAACCAAAATATTAATACTAAAAATTCCGACAAAAAGTATAAATAAAATCAAAGCGGAAACAAGAACAATTCCGAATAACACCGGATAAAATCTAGGTATAAACACCCCAAAAACAAGGATGAGTAATTGACCAAACAAGGGCAACAAAATTAATGGATGGACTATAGAAAATGGGTTAACAAAAATGGATTTGAAAACTAGCCATTCAATTTCAAATAGAAAGGCACTTTGGGTTTTACCCCATTCTAAATACGGAACTAAAGTACTTAGTAATAAAAGTGCAATTTTAAAATATTTAAACTTATTGACTAAATCGTACACAAGACCTTAGATTTTTAAATTTCCAACTCGATAATTGAAATAAGAATCAAAAAGTTTCTGTGAAATGAAGCTAGGGGTAATTTTAAACGCGATATTTCTTAATGATATGGCAACTGAATTTGACAAAGCAGCCAACTTTCCGAAACGTAAACTGTCGTTAACGATTTGTTTAGCCCGTGGAAAATGAAGAATTTCATAGCGATCCAATGCTTCTTTAGAAATGCCATATTTTTCAATGCACAGGGCTAAAGTTTGAGCTCCTTCCATTGCCATACATCCTCCTTGGCCTAAATTCGGTGTGGTGGGGTGGGCAGCATCCCCAATTAAAACTACACGACCATCACTCCAACCATTTACTATTTTACGGTCAACCAACGCGTTTTTAATAATATGTTCAGTATTTTGAATGAACTCGGGAATTGGATTGTGCCAATCAGCAAAGGCTGCTTTTAATTTTTCGCTTGTGGTGGGCAGGTCTTCGGTAAATTGGTCTTCGGGTATGGTTGCCCACCAGCCAAAATAACCATCTTTAATCGGTACAATTCCCACACGTTTTCCATGTCCCCAGGTTTCACTTGCATAGCCATCGCTAAAATTTGACTTCACAACACCCCGCCAAATGTTAGAACCTCGATAGACAGGATCCCCATCATGAATCATTTGTTCACGGATTTTGGAATGCAATCCATCGGCTCCAATTAACAAATCGCAATAATCTATTGTGCCATCACTGAATTTCACCAATACATTGTTGATTTGGTTTTCATATCCTATGATTTCTTTTTCAGCGTAAAGTTTTGCTTTAGTATGCTTCAATAGGGTATGATGCAGGTCGCTTCGATGCATACAAATAATAGGGTATTCACTTTTAAATGCAGTATTAACTAACGATTTACCATTCCATGTTTTCCCTGAAGAATTGGTTATTTCTCCTGAAACTACCAGGATATCCTGTAATAAGCCAACTGAATCTAATACTGCCAATGCATTGGGGAAGACACTAATTGCAGCTCCGACTTCCGTGAACACTTGTTTTTTTTCGAATATATGAACGGCGTACCGCTCAGGGTCAAGAAATAAGGATAGGGTTAGGCCGGCGATACCTCCGCCAGCAATAAATATTTTTGGTTTATGATTCATCTTCCAAGTGAAGGATATGTAAAATTCTGTGAATTATTGGGGCTAAAAAAATGGCTGTAATACTTAAAAATGCAATTCCGCTGTATAATGCGTAGAATGATGAAAATAATTTGGCTGCAGAACTTTTCATTTCAATAACCGGTCCCATTCCTGTTAAAATTAATGAGGACATATGAAAGGCATCAATCCAAGAAGTTTCTCCAATGTAATGATAGCCTAAAACGCCAATCATTAAAGAAAACATAATTAAGATGGTGGTTAAGCATATATACCAGAACATGCGTTTAAAAAATGATGGATAGGATGCTAATTTTTGTTTCTTTGATTCCATTAGCAGGTCATTTATTTTTCAATCGTTGATTTTATTTTCGAAGTGGAATTATTCATCATTGATTTGGTGTATTCCAAGGCCAATAGGGATTAATTATACTCGATTCTTCCTTCCAAATCGATTCTTCCTTTTTTAAGTGAATTCGCTTGTATAACCTGTACGTATTATGGAAAAGCGTATCAGAAGGTTTTATGTACACCTTGCTTAGCCTTAATTCGATAGTATATTTTTGTTCATTCACATGCGTCAACCGTATGTTTTTTGAACCATAAATTAATGCCCATTCCTTTACCACATGTATGTACTTTTCGGGTGTTTTGGTAACCATTACAACAGACTCTAAACCTAATGAATCTTTGAAGTGAATTATATGGGTTTGTGCTAATTGTTTTTTCACACAGCCACTTGCTTCAGTTGGGTTAATATACTCAATCGTATAACCTTTCCGATGCTGTTTGATGATTTCGTTTTGATACACATAGCAATCGCATTCATCCATAAATTGTTCATGGTATGTGATTTCTTCTTGACAAGCCCCCAATAAAAGTGCTAAAATGAGTAGACGAAAATACATGGGGTAAAGGTATGATTTCCTAGGAAAGACTGCAACTTGGACAAATCCCTGATATGGTTAGGAATAACTCATTTATTTGGTATGAAACTGGGAGCTTAACATGAATCAAATGTTCTTCTAAACATTCGATTTTTTTGCACCTAATGCAGCTAAAATGTAAATGATCATGGGCATGCTCATGCGCATCATTACAACGAATGCAACGCGCATAATTTATGGTGCCATCTACATTTACAATTTTATGGATTTTGTTTTCGGTTACGAGCCTGTCTAATATTCGATAAACGGTTACTCGATCGCACATGCCTTGCACTCGATCAAAAATTTCTGGTTGACTCAAGGCAAATGAAGATTGGTCGATTTCGTTCAAAACCGCTTGCTTAGCTTTTGTATTGCGAGGATTAGACATTTTTTAGTTAATGCAACAAAATTGCAATTAATATTTATATTTGCAAAACGCAACAATGTTGCATTAGCTGTTTTTTAATGAGGAAAAATTTGATTTTGTACTTTTTCTTTTTTTTGGTTGGCTCGTTTCATGGCCAGCAATTAACAGTGGAAGTCTTTGATTCGATTCGTAATGTTCCGCTTCCTAATGCAACGGTTTATTGTGTTGAGTTTGATCAAACCATGCTTACCAATTCGAATGGAAAAAGTGTAATTACAATTAACACCCGCGGTTGCCTTAATATTAAAGTAATAATGCTAGGGTATCGAAGTGCTTTTTTCACTGTATGTGAGGGCCAAAGCAATTTGAAAATTTACTTGTTACCTGTTCATTTAGATATGCATGAGGTTACCGTTTCTTCGGGGGCACTCGTTCAGTCGAACAAAAATCCCTTTCATATTGAATCTCAGAAAATGTCTTCCCTTGGAGTGATTTCGAATTTAACACTCGGGGAAGCTTTGGCAAAAATACCGGGTGTCTATAATGCGGCATTGGGGAATGGTATCTCAAAACCTGTAATTCGTGGTATGCAGGGTATGCGTGTTGTAACCTTGTTGAATGGGTTAAGGTTAGAAGGACAGCAATGGGGTGGTGATCACGGAATTGGAATTACAAGTCTTGGTGTTTCTGCCGTTGAAGTTATTAAAGGTCCTGCAAGCTTATTATATGGTGCAGATGCCTTAGGGGGAGTTGTCTATTTAGTGGATGCCCCATTTGCTCCTTCCAATGCACGTTCAGTTGAATTTCAATCAGAAGGTTTTTCTAATACGCTAGGGGGTAGGGCTCAATTGATTTACAAGGAATCTTATCGTAAATTCCGTTGGTTCGTGGCTTCGACGTACGCTAATCATGCTGACTTTCAATTGCCTTCAGGTAGGTTTGCGAAAAATTCGCGGTTCAATGATTTGGGGGCAAAAGTAAATTTGTCATATACCGGAAAGCGAAGTTTGTATTCCTTGCGTTACACGGCAAGTCACTCCGTGGTGGGGATTCCAGGACATACGCATGATTCTTTAGCTACACCAATGACTTTTCAGGTGTCTGAGCGCGCCAGAATGTATGAGTTGCCAGCTCAGTTTTTTCAGAATCACCTGATACAAGCTACTGCTAATTTTTATAGGGATAAATCAGATGTTTTACTCATGTACGGTACGACACTGAATCGATTAATTGAATTTGACGAGAAGGTTACAATCCCTTCCTTGAGTATGTCTTTATTGAATCATTTGGCACAGCTGAGGTGGCAATTGAAGTGGAATAAAACGGCTAAGCTAACCACTGGGTTGCAAGCTATGACCCAAGATAACGCTAATGCTGTAAATGCTACTGATACCTTGATTCCTAACGCTCAATCTGTTGATTTAGGGGGGTATGTTAGTCTCAATTACGCGTACAAAAAATGCAACATACAGGCAGGAATTCGTTATGATCGCAGAACGATATTTGGAATAGATTTACCTGGCCAGAAGAACATTAGTTTTAATGCGTTAAATGGAAGTGTGGGAGCGGTATTCAGTTCGGAGAAGTTTGTTTGGCGTACCTCATTATCTACGGGATTTCGAGCGCCTCACTTAACAGAATTGTTTTCAAATGGTTATCATCATGGAGCATTGAGGTATGAGGTGGGAGATGCTGCGTTAGTTCCTGAAAAAGCAAGCCAATTAGATTTTACCTTGGAATGGAATCAAGCACACGGTGCCTTAGTGCTTAATCCGTTTGTTAGTTTGATTCAAGATTATATTTATTTGACACCAATGGGCGTTTTATTTGATGGAATTCCTGGGTATCGCTATGTTCAAAACAATGAAGTGCTTTTTTCTGGAGTAGATCTTTCATATCATGTGCATCCACATTTTGCTCATGGCTTGCATTGGGAGGTTTCATTATCATACCTTCATGTCAGTGCCCTTGGCGATAGTTCGGTCTCAATGATTCCTCAACCGCGATTGCAAAATGTACTTAGGTATGAATTCGATGAAAACAATGTGTTCCGTTTGAAAGAAGTGAATATTCAATCGACATACATGGGTGCTCAAAATAATGTAGCTTATCTTGAAACTGCTACTAAAGGCTATCACGTATTAGATTTTTCTATGGTTTTTGCTTTCGGTAAATCGAATCAATTTACTCTAAAGGGCGGTGCGAGAAATATATTTAATACCACATATATTGATCATTTATCCCGATTGAAAAACATTCAAATGCCATTTCCTGGAAGAAATTTCTTCCTTGGTGTTGGATATAATTTTAATAGTAATCTTAAAAATAAATCATATGAAAAGTAACTTGTTTCTTTTGGCTGCACTTTGTGTTGCTGCACTTTCATTTGGCGCTTGTAAGAAAAATAAATGTGCCGATTGTCATTATGATAAAGCGGGCGCTGAAATTGAATTGGGTGAAAAATGTGGAGATGAAATGGAGGCCTTAGAGGTGAATGGGTATACGGATTCTACCGGAAACTACATCGTTCATTGTGGTCATTAATCTTCATCTATAGCATGTTGAGTAAATCCGGGAAACCGGATTTTTTGTTAATAAAGTTGGGTTTGTTTATTGTGAAATTCCCTGATTGGCTGAAAGATATTCCTTACTTTTGTGCTTGAAATTTATGATGGAAAATACCCTACAAAAAGAAGCAACGTTAACGCAGGCGAAAGAACTCGGATTGTTAGCAGAAGAATTCGAGCAAATTAAAGGAATTCTTGGACGAACCCCCAACTTTACAGAAACAGCAATTTACTCTGTGATGTGGTCAGAGCACTGCTCTTATAAAAATTCAATTCTTTGGTTAAAAACACTTCCCAAAGACGGTCCACACATGCTCGTTAAAGCCGGGGAGGAAAATGCTGGATTAGTAGATATTGGTGATGGCTTGGGGTGCGTATTTAAAATCGAATCACATAACCACCCAAGTGCGCTTGAGCCTTATCAAGGAGCCGCAACTGGAGTAGGGGGGATAAATCGAGATATTTTCACCATGGGTGCACGTCCAATTGCGCAATTAAATTCATTGCGTTTTGGGAATTTAGATTTACCAAGAACCAAATGGTTAGTTAAAGGCGTGGTTAAAGGAATTGGCGATTACGGAAATGCCTTTGGAATTCCAATTGTTGGAGGTGAAGTATTTTTTGATGATTCGTACAATACAAATCCTTTGGTGAATGCATTTTCAGCTGGGATTATAGATACCAAACGAATTATTTCTGCCACAGCAAAAGGTCCTGGTAATCCAGTATTTATTGTGGGTTCGGCTACTGGTAAAGATGGAATCGCTGGGGCGGCCTTTGCTTCAAAAGATATTACCGAAGATTCCGCGAATGATTTGCCTTCTGTTCAAGTAGGTGACCCCTTTATGGAAAAGCTGTTGCTTGAAGCGACAATGGAATTGTCACAAACGGATGCAATCGTTGGTATGCAAGACATGGGAGCTGCAGGTATTACGTGCTCTACCACAGAAATGTCTGCTGCTGGAGGTGTAGGAATGGAGATTTATTTGGATAAAGTTCCAACCCGACAAGAAAATATGCTTCCCTATGAAATATTACTTTCTGAATCCCAAGAACGAATGCTGGTGGTGGTTCAAAAAGGAAAGGAACACGTGGTTAAATCCATCTTTGATAAATGGGATTTACACGCAGAAGAGATTGGTCATGTGACAGATACCGGTAGAATCCGATATTACATGCACGGTGAATTAGTGGGTGATGTTCCAGCTGAGTCCTTAGTACTTGGCGGTGGCGCACCCCAAAATAAGCGTGAATATTCTGAACCAGCTTATTATGCTGAAGCAAAGAGATTCAATCCTGATAGCATCCCAGTTCCTTCCGACCTGAAAGCGGTAGCATATCAAATGTTGGGCTTGCCAAACATTGCCTCAAAACGTTGGGTTTATGAGCAATATGATTCCATGGTAGGTACGGTAAATATGTCCACGAATGCACCGTCCGATGCTGGAGTTGTTTCGATCAAAGGAACGAACAAAGCGTTAGCTATGACCGTAGATTGTAATTCACGCTACGTAAATTCTGATCCTGAAATAGGTACAATGATCGCTGTTTCTGAAGCGGCACGAAACATTACGGTTTCAGGAGGTATTCCTTCTGCCGTTACGAATTGTTTGAATTTTGGAAATCCATACAATCCGGAAAGCTATTGGCAGTTTGTTGGTGCTATCAAAGGAATGAGCGCCGCATGTATCAAATTTTCTACCCCAGTTACTGGAGGTAATGTTTCCTTCTACAATCAATCGGTAATCGCAGGAAAAGAAGTTCCAGTATTTCCTACGCCAACCATTGGTATGATTGGGCTCTTGGAAGATAAGGATAAAAAAATGACGCTGGATTTTAAAGAGAAAGGAGATTTAATTTATTTAGTTGGGAATTACTCCAATGATATGGGGTCCTCTGAGTACTTAGCTTCTATCCAAGGTGTCAAACTTTCGCCGGTTCCAAGCTTTGATTTGGATGAAGAGTTCAACATGCAGCAGACCATCAAAGAACTGATAGAGCAAAACTTAATAAACGCGGCACATGATGTTTCTGACGGGGGGCTTTTCGTTGCGTTAGCAGAAATGGGCTTTCCACGAGGACTCGGATTTGATATCGAAACAGACATGGACATTCGTACCGATGCCTTTTTATTTGGTGAAGGACAAGGAAGAGTAGTGGTTACCTTACCTGAAGATAAACGGGATGCGTTTAGTGAATACAAAAAATCGTGTGATACGAATATCATTCTATTGGGGCACGTAACCAAAGGTAAAATGCAAATAGATTTGCAACCATTTGGTTTTATCGATGAGGCACGCGATATTTACATGAATGCACTTGGTGCAAAAATCGAATCTTAATGGAATATAATACAACACGTGGTAAACTAATCCTACCTGAATATGGTCGTAATGTGCAGAACATGATTGCACATGCGATGGAAATTTCGGATAGAAAAGAACGTAACCGCGCAGCACAAGCCATAATTGAAGTGATGGGACAATTAAACCCTCACCTGCGTGATGTGGATGATTTTCGACATAAATTATGGACACACCTTTTCGTAATGTCCGATTTTAATTTGGAAGTTGATTCGCCGTATGAAATACCAAAGGCAGAATCCCTTCAAGAAAAGCCAAAGTTGATGGCGTATCCGAAAAGTAAGATTAGATATGGTCATTATGGTAAGTATACCCAAGAAATTCTAGAATCAGCCAAAGACATCACAAAAGAGGATGAACGTGATTACTTGAAAAATACCATGGCTAATTTCATGAAAAAACAATTCCTGTCGCATAATAACGATACGGTCGAGAATCATGTGATTGCTGATCAATTAAAAGAACTATCCAGAGGCGATTTAGTGCTAGAAAATCCAGACGAGCTTATGAACACTAATGTTTTATTGCGTTCTATGGGGATAGGGAATAACAATAACAAAAAGTTCAGCAAGAATTTTAAGCAAAAACAAAAGAAAAAAAATTTTAAAAAGTAATGGCATCTTTTGAAATTCACGGCGGTAAACCTTTAAAAGG
>Ga0315907_10002657_pt1 | contig 22145 bp, 51 predicted proteins | sample LakEriMetagenome_3_FD_203525 | JGI IMG/M metagenome (GOLD analysis project Ga0315907, IMG submission 203525) | Freshwater fungal communities from buoy surface, Lake Erie, Ohio, United States - Buoy 12 MA123 | ecosystem: Environmental > Aquatic > Freshwater > Lake > Lake biofilm | place: USA...
AACAATCAGCACTAAACAAACTTAAAGCATTAGGTTTGAATGATGCTGAGATTAAAGCGATCATAGGAAATTAAACATGCTATCTTTAGATTTCATAGTTAAATTTTTTGTGATACTAAATAACAACCAAGTTAAAAAAATTTAAGTATGCCACTAACAAGAATAAAATCACTAGGAATAACTGATGGTACAATCGTCAATGCTGATATTAATGCTAGTGCTGCTATAGATTCTACTAAGTTATCTGGCGTTCAAGGTAAATTTGAATCTCAATTACTTCATGTAAGAGATGAAAAGGCTAGTGGAACTGCAGGTGGAACTTTTGATTCTGGAGCTTGGAGAACAAGAACATTAAATACATCTTTGACAAATGAAATTAGTGGAGCATCTTTATCTTCAAATCAAATAACTTTACCAAGTGGAACATATTTTATACAAGCAACAGCACCTTGTTTTTTTGTTAATTCTAATCAATTAAAATTAAGAAATATAACAGATAGTACAGATACATTAATTGGACAATCTGGATTTTCAGATAATAATGCTCCGTCTGGTGGATATGGTGATGCTATAAGTTATGTAATAGGAAGATTCACAATATCAGCACAAAAAGTTTTTGAATTACAACACAGATCTTCTGCTTCAGCTGCAACAAATGGTTTTGGTTTATCTTCAGGTTTTTCAGTAACAGAAGTTTATGCAAATGTATTAATATGGAAGGTAGCATAATATGAAATACGCATTAATTAAAAATAACAAAATAGAATTAATATCATACGAACCTATTGAAGGATATATTGAAGTAGATGATAATGTATTTGCTGATATGATTAAAAAACCAGATGGTTCTTTTAATTATTCAGATGAATTTTTAGCAGAACAAGAACAAAATAGAATTGCAGAACAAAATAGAATTGAACAAAAAAAATTAAACAAACAATCTGCTTTAAATAAATTATCTGCTTTAGGTTTAACTGCAGATGAGATAAAAGCTATTATAGGATAACATGGCATATATCGGCAAACAAAAAATATTTATAAATAACAAATATAAAGTTTGGCATGATAAGATAATTGCCAGAGCTAACAACAGAACATTAGAAGGATATAAAGAAGTTCACCATATCATTCCTAAAAGCTGTGGTGGTTCAAATGATAAAAATAACCTTGTAGCTTTAACAGCTAGAGAGCATTACATTATTCACATGCTATTGCCATTCTGTGTAACTAAAAAATATAGATTTAAAATGATTAAAGGTTTTCTTTATATGAATGTAAAACCAAAAAGCACACAAAGATTTTATAAAATTAATTCAAGAATGTATCAAAAGTTTAGAATTGAATATGGTATTTTACATACAGGATTTAAACATACTGAAGAAACAAAAATGAAAATGAGAGGAAGAATACTTTCAAATGAAACTAAAGCAAAGATTAAATATGCTAGACAGTTTCAGGTTTGCTCAGATAAACAAAGAAAAAATTATAGTAAAATATATTCTAATTTAATTTGGATTAATAAAGATAACAAATCTAAAAGAATAAAAAAAGAATTAAAACAAGAATATTTGAATAATGGATATAAACTTGGTAGAGATATGTCTTACATGACTAAAGAATTAAAAAATATATATTCACAAAAAACAAAAGCATATTGGGAAAGGAGAGTAGCATAGTTGTCATATATTGGACGTACTCCCATTGTAGGAAACTTCGTTAAGCTAGATGCAATTACTACATCTGCTACAGCTACATACAATTTAACTAATGGTGGAGTTGCTTACTATCCACAATCTGCAAACAACTGCATCGTATCTTTAAATGGAGTTATTCAATCGCCAACTTCAGCTTATACAATATCAGGTTCAACAATAGTATTCTCAGATGCTTTAACTTCATCTGACACAATAGATTTTATTTTAGTATTAGGTGATGTTCTTTCAATAGGTACTCCTAGCGATGGTACAATAACTTCTGCTAAACTTGCTTCTGGTGTATCTGGATTAATTTCTTGGCAATCAGTTCAAACATCTGGTTTTACTGCTGTTGCTGGTAGAGGTTATCCTTGCAACACAACTTCATCTGCATTCACAGTAACATTACCTGCATCACCTTCTGCTGGAGATACAATTATATTATTAGATTATGCAGGAACTTGGGATACAAATAATTTAACAATTAATCCTAATAGTAATAAAATTTTGGGACAAACTTCTAATGTTGTAGCTTCTAAAGATAGAGAAGCATTAACATTAACATATATAGATTCAACACAAGGTTGGTTACCAAATTCTGGTTATCAAGAAAGTACAAGTGGTATAGGTATTCCTTATTCAATAGATTTTTTAGTCATAGCTGGTGGAGGTTCTGGTGGTTCGATAGCGGCTGGAGGAGGAGGTGCTGGAGGATATAGAACTTCTACTCAAACAGTATCACCAGGAACAGTAATTACAGTAACAGTAGGTGATGGTGGTGCTAGTGTTTCTGGACCATCAAATAGTGGAAATTCAGGATCAAATTCTTCAATTTCAGGTTCAGGATTAACAACAATAACATCAGCTGGTGGTGGTTTAGGTGGATTTTATGATGCAGTTGGTGGTAATGGAGGTTCAGGTGGTGGTGGAGGTGGAGGTTTTTCTTCTAAAGCTGGAGGTTCTGGAAACACTCCAAGCACATCTCCAAGTCAAGGTAATAATGGTGGAACTGGATTTTATGATAATGCTACTGAGCGTGCAGCAGGCGGCGGAGGTGGTGCTAGTGCGGTTGGAGTTAATGGAGTATCCTCAGCTTCAGCAGTAGCAGGTAATGGTGGAGCTGGTACAGCTTCTTCAATAACTGGTTCTTCTGTAACTAGAGCAGGTGGTGGTGGTGGAAGTTGTAATGCACCAGGAATGACAGGTGGTTCAGGAGGAGCTGGAGGCGGTGGAGCTGGTACATCTGGTGCAAATCCAGGAACAGCAGGAACAGCAAATACTGGAGGTGGAGGGGGTGCGGCAGGTAATGGACAATCATCTGGTGCTGGTGGTAAAGGAGTTGTTATTTTAAGTGTACCAACTGCTAGTTATTCATCAACTACAACAGGTTCTCCAACAGTTACAACATCAGGCAGTAATACAATTTTACAATTTAATGGTTCAGGGAGTTACACAGCATAATGGCATCATTTGCAAAAATAGGATTGAATAATAAAGTAATAGAAGTTCTTTCTGTTAATAATGAAGTATTAAAAGATTCTAATGGAATTGAAAGAGAAGATATTGGTATAGATTTCTTAACAAAATTAACTGGTTATCCAGTATGGAAACAAACATCTTATAATACTCATGGTGGAGTTCATAATAATAATGGAACACCTTTAAGAAAAAATCATGCTGGAATAGGTTATATTTATGATGAAGAAAGAGATGCTTTTATTCCTAAAAAACCATATAATAGTTGGATATTAAATGAGCAAACTTGTTTATGGGAATCTCTAATACCTTATCCACAGGATAACAATCAATATAAGTGGAACGAACAAAATCAATCTTGGGATTTAATAGAAGATAATATATAATTTAATCAAACAATGATTGAATCTAATATTAATGGGATATTCCCAACACCTATTTATATATCTAAATTAAATAGAAATCTTACAAATAAAGAATTATCATTTATTGATAAGACTAAATTAAATATTTATAAAAACGAAGGCAACACAACTTCTAATGATAATTACATTTTAAATCATAAATCATTTAAGGATTTAAAAACAGATTTAGATTTAAGAGTTAAAGATTATTTTAAAAAGGTTATATCTCCAACAAATGCAATTACACCTTATATTACTCAGTCTTGGTTAAATTATACTGAAACAAATCAATATCATCATAAACACGAACATCCTAATTCATTAGTATCAGGAGTATTCTATATTAATTGTGATGATAAATTTGATAAGATTAAATTTTTTAATGATAATTATAAAACAATTAAACCAGAAGTAAAAGATTGGAATATTTGGAACTCAGAATCTTGGTGGTTTCCTGTTAAGACTGGAGATGTAATACTATTTCCTTCATCTTTAACTCATATGGTAGAAACTAAACAAGGAGATAATACTAGAATTAGTTTAGCTTTTAATGTTTTTATAAAAGGAACAGTTGGTAATAATAAAAACTTAACAGAACTTATATTATGACAGTAAGAAAATTATCTGTTGAAGCAACTATAAAACGATACACAAACGAAAATGGTTTTGCTTGGGGTATTAATACAGTAATGAAATCTTTAGTTCCTGAAGCTAGTTATGATTTAACTTCTGCTGGTGAATTTATTATAGATAGATGGGATAGCATATATCCTCAACCTACATCACAAGAAATTAGAGATGAGTATATAAGACAGCAAACTATAGCTGAATGTATTGAATATTTTAATAATAAAAAATGAATATATTAATAGCGATACCTTGCTATGGTGGAAATGTTTCTAACTTAACATTCCATTCCATATTAAATACATTACGTTGGTTAAACGATCAGGGACATAATATTAGAGTTGAAACACTTCCAACCGAATCCTTAATCAATCGTGCTAGAAATAAGTTTGTAACTAAGTTCCTGGATAATAAAGAATTTAATGGTACGCATTTATTATTCATTGATGCTGACATAGGTTTCACTATTGAGAATCTAAAAAGAATAATAGACTTTAATAAAGAAGTTGTAACCTGCACTTATCCTGTAAAAGGTTTCTATTGGCAGCAATTACTAGATCGTATCAAGAAGAATACAAACATAGATGAGAAGCAGAGAGGTGTTGAAATAGACGAACAGCTAATGCGTGATTATTTGCTTCAGTTTAATGTTAATCTATATCCTAACACAGAATTTAGAGATGGCTTTGCAAGAGTAAAAGAAAGTGCCACAGGTTTCATGATGATTAAACGTGAAGTATTTACTACAATTATGGATAAGAATCCTCAGCTTAAATACAAACCAGATCTAAGAACAGGAATAGAAAACTCTCAGAACGCATACGATTTCTTCCCTGTTGGTATCTATAAAGAAAAAGATGGTGTTAATAGATTTTTATCTGAAGATTATTACTTTTGTAGATTAGCTGAAGAGTGTGGCTTTGAAATCTGGACTGACTTATCTACTCCTATAAATCATTTAGGATCTACAGAATACTACGGCAAATTCATAGATCAAATAAACAGACGTTAAGTCTTGTAAATATAATATCATATATTATATAGCTGTCATGATACCTTATAACGAACATGAACTGGAGTTTTTAAATGCTTGATTACAAATCAATCAAAGAATACTGGACTAAGTTTTACGCAGATGCTTTTGAAGATGCTAAGAAGTTTTGGAAAGACTATGCTAAAGCAGTTGAAGAATTCTATAATAAAAATAAATAAATAATAGTTACAAAACAATAAGTTATAAAAAATAATTTTATTTACTTATTATTCAATTAACCTTATCTCGCACCTGCCAAACCAACTATAGGAGTTAGCATGGCAAAGAAACAAAAATCAGCAGAAGATATAATCTATCAGATTAAAGATCTGCTTGACGATCTAGAACTTAAGATCAACCCAGAAGATAATTGGGATGATGAAGATGAGAACGAAGATCTTGATATAGATACTGACGAAGACGAAGAAGAGTAATCTATAGGATAAGGGTGGTAGAAATACCACCTTTATTTAAATATCCCCATACAATTCACAATTGACTTTTTATCCACAACCACTATAGGTGGTGTATGAAAAGAAAGAAAACAGCTATATCTGCTACAGCTATAAGATTATCTTCTTATGAGAAGTATTCAAAAGAAAGAATGGATACAATCATTAAGAGATTAGATGATCTCACAGTTGAAGTTAAAGATTTAAGAACTGATGTGAGCATGGGTAAAGGTGTCATAGCATTTCTAGTAGTCATTGGTAGCATAGCAGGTTCAGTAATAGGTTTCTTTCAATTCAAAAACTAAAACAACACAGGGTTACATTGTAGTGAATTTAAAACATCGTAAGGGTATTACATCACAACTAATAGCACAGTCTTATTTTAGCACACAACCTAATGTGTTAGTCTTCACACCTACAGGTGGTGTTGGTCCAATAGATCTTGTTGTATTTAATACTAAGACAAATGAATATACTAACTACGATGTTAAGACTGTATCTTATAGAAAGTCAGATACTAAATATGCACACAAAAAGAATGATCGTATAAATAGATCTCCATCTAAAATACAAAAAAATTTAAATGTTAAGATTGTTTATGTATATGAAGATGGTAAGGTACTTATAAAATAAATAAATTTATTTTAAGGTAGTAGTTAAATAAAACAACAGGGAGTTACAATGTACGAAGATCTTAAATCAAGAATAAAGAAGCACGAAGGATTCTTAGCTAAGGTTTACCTTGACTCATTAGGTAAAGCTACCATTGGCTATGGTCATTTACTTACAGAAGAAGATGACTTTGTTGAAGGAGTTATCTATGACAAAGATATATTAGAAGCATTATTTGAAAAGGATTTTAATAAAGCTGTGCAAGGTGCTGAAGAGTTATTAAAAGGATATGAGATAGCTCTTGTAGCTAAAGAAGTAATTATTGAAATGGTATTTCAATTAGGAAAGACTGGAATATCTAAGTTTAAAAAAATGTTTGATGCTTTAAAGAATAATGAATATAGTAAAGCTGCTGATGAAATGTTGAATTCAGCATGGTACAGACAGACACCATCTAGATGTGAAGAGCTGTCTAACTTAATGAGAAGTTGTTATTAATATGTGGTGGAACATTATACCTACAGTAGTTAAAACTGGTGCTGAGATCTATAAAAATCATAAGCAATCAGAACTATTAGAATCAGAAGCTGAACGCAGATACTATGAGCGTATGGCTAAAGGTGAGATTGAATATCAAAGAGATGTTTACGACCAACAAGACAAATCATGGAAAGATGAATTTGTTTTAATAATAGTATGTATTCCAATTATTGTATTATCTTATGCAATCATTAGTGATGATGTTAATATCAAATCTAAATTAGATTTATTCTTTGATTACTTTGGTAAGTTTCCTACTTGGTATCAATGGTTAATCGTTGGTATATTTTCCGCAATTTACGGATTAAAGCCGACACTAGATATATTTAAAAAATAATGTCTGATCAAATCATGACATCATCTGGTCAAATGTATAGCAAGAAAGTATCTTTGTTATCACAGCAAGGTTCTAATGTTAAAGTAAAGGTAAAGAAAAAGAATGGCAAAAAAGCACTTAGAAAATAAACATATAAGAAAGCCACCAAAGAAGCGAAGAGGCAGACACACTAAGCGTGTAAATAAACACAAGACATATAAACCATACGTTGGTCAAGGAAGGGTATGATACAATTATTATTAATCAAGTTAAGCAACTGGTTAATTGGTGAACCTGTTAAAAAGAAAAGACATATAGTAAAATTTAAAAAGGTTATAAAAAAAGGAAAGAAGTTTATATGATTAAAGTTAAAATTAGCAAATGTATTTTTTGGTTATCAAGAGGATTCTGTTCTTTACTCAAACAATGTAGATGTGATAGAGTAAATGAGGATCACTTTAATCCTTTTAAGGAGAAATTATAATGGTTAAAAAAATGTATCAAAATCCAAGTGGTGGATTAAACGAAGCAGGTAGAAAATATTATAATCGTACTGAAGGATCTAATCTTAAAGCTCCAGTAAAATCAGGGACCAATCCAAGACGAGTTTCTTTTGCTGCACGCTTTGGTGGCATGAAAGGATCTTTATTATCTAAGTCAGGTAAACCAACAAGATTAAAGCTAGCACTCAAAGCCTGGGGATTTAGTTCTAAGGAAGCTGCTAGAAATTTCGCTGCAAGACATAAGAAAAAATAACAATGGCTAAACGAAAGGTAATACTTAAATCATGTGGCTTCTGTCATATGTGTGGCAAAGAACACATGAGTAATGAAGGTGGATGGGTTATTAATGCAGAGAAACTTAATTTTTGCCATAGTTTAGAGCATAGTTGCTATGAGATTTACTTTAATAATGTAAGAGCAAAAGAGAAACAGTCATCTGTTATTAACAATAATAATGACAAACGTATGGAAATGTATATAGAATATTTAAAGAAACAAAAGTGTAAACATAAATACCAAGGAGAATAATATGCCACTTAATGTTAAAGGTAAAAAGATTTTAGCAGCTATGCAAAAAGAATACGGAAAAGAAAAAGGTAAAGCTGTATTCTATGCTTCAGAGAATAAAGGAACTATTAAAGGTGTTAAGAAAAAAGGCAAATCATTAATGGCTAAATAATATGGATAAATCTAAATTTCATAAAACTAAAGAAGGTAAGATGGCTCGTAAGGGTTTATACTATAATATAAATCAGCGTAAGAAAGCTGGTACATCTAGAAGTAAATCTGAATCTACTATATCTAAGAAGTCTTACAAAAGTTTATTAGCTGGTTTCAAAGATTAAGTCTTTACATTATCCATCACATACTTATATCTATTCCAAATAACATTCTCTGGTTTCCAGAAATGCTCTTTGTTAAATTTCATTTTAACATGATGGATCATTGTAGTATGATCTCTATTACCTAAGATAACTCCAATCTTAGTGAATGGCATATCATACTTATCTCTTAAAACATTTATAAGTATTGATCTTGCAATTACTGCCTGCTGTATTCTAGTCTTAGCAATAATATCATTTACATTAACACCAAGTTGATTGGCTACGATTGTTAAGATCTCTTTAACATTCTCAGGTACAACTACATCATTAATAGTTACATACTTAACTACTTCTTTAATAACAGTTTGTTTATGTCTGATGTTTGTTTTAAAAAATTCTTTGGCAAGTTTATATCCACTCTTAAATCCTAAACGATAAAACTTTCTATCTCTATCAGATACATTCTCATACACATTGGCTGTGTATCTTAATTTGATTTGTTGTCTAAACTCTTTTAACGTCATGACTTTCCCTTTCAGTTGTAAACAACTTTACGTTGTCTTTCGTTGTTATGTTAATAATGACTTATGCCATTATCTTTTCTTTTGTCTGCTCAATTTTAAATATCAATCTCTTAGAATCATTTAGATTCTTTTGATATTTATGAAAGAACTCAAGAGCTTTGCGATGTCGCATCTCTTGTAGATCTCTCATCTTTTGCAGACGAATCTTTAGTTTTTCCACAAACTAAATCATCCTTCTGTTTAATAGTTGTAAAAACTGTTTTGATACTGCTAATCTTAACATCAATCACTACACCTTTGGCAGCTGGATCTGATGCAATTTCTGCACTATCAAATTCTTCTGTATAAACAAAAGAACATTCACAGTTCTTATTACGAAGGAACTTTACCACTATTTATCCTTTTTGGCAATACTGTTTTTATTCCTTAGATTCTTAGTCATCTTACAGTAAATGGCTAGATCATCGTAGCTATCAGCTTTATATTTCTTAGTGCAACGATATAGTTTAAGTGCCATCATTAAATGACCAACATCTTCAGGTGTTAATGCCAATCTTATTTTATCAAATAATACTATGGAGAATAGCTCTGCAAGTAATGCAAAGTTTTCTTCATAATCACCATAATCTTCTTGGCGATCTTTAATTATTTTCTTTTGTATCTTTTCTTCAATGTCAATAAAGTCTTCTTTGTTAATCATGTATATCCTTTTCATTTGTTTACTCTACCCTCGGGGACAACGAAAGGGTGGCTGAGAACAGCCGATGAAAACCCCAAGGGTAGAATGAATAACAATTATTAGTTGTTATTAGTATTGTCTATTACCGAAAGACTTATTGCTTGTAAATGGTTTCTTTTGAAATCCACCAGCTTTAAATCCAGGTTGTTTATTTGCTCCTGTTGTTACTTGTGCTTCTTTCTTAGTTAAGATCACAGTGTATCCACCTGTTGGATTACCTTCTATGTCTGTTCCATCAAACGCACAATAGTCGTACCACTCACCATTAATATTCACATTCATCTTCCAGTTTTTTCCCTCTGGAGCTTTTGGTGAATTAGGTGCAACCATCACTGGTTGATTGTCGCCTGCTTTTTTATTTAAGTTAGGAACAAGATTTAAATATATCTTGTTCTTTGGTTGGTCGTTCATCTATACCTCATTTTGAGTTGTGATCTCATCACGCTTACTATTAAATTTATTTAAAATAGAATTGTAAGTTGCAAGATCTTTTATTTTTATCTGATTAAGAAGATCTTTGTTTGCTCTCCAAAGGAAATCTAGTTTCGCAGTGTGAGGAGCAAATGCTATCTTCTTTGTCAGTTCATTAACTATACTATCATCATAATTTATATTGTTTGATGTAGTATCTTTTTCATTCATTGGCTGTACTGGAATATCTAATTCCTCATACTCTTCCTTTGAAGTTATATCTTCAAGAAGAATACCCATGAATGATAAAGCTCGTGTGATTGCAAATGTTTCAGCAATCTCTAAGTAGCCTGGTTTATCTCTGTATTGTTTAGAGTAACCTGTTGCTACAATATGTTCAGGATCTGATTTAGTTATAATACATTTCATTATAACATAACGATCAGAGTGTTCTTGTATTACACAATTGATTCCATACTCAGTACCAAACACTTCTCTAAAGTATTTAATCTTACTCCAAGCTGATACTGTTTTCTTTCTATGTTGATTTAAGTATGAGCCATGAGCTGCACACAAATCATTAACTTGTTTTAGTTTGTCTTTCATTCGTTGTTTCCTTTTTGTTGTTTAAACCCAATCTATTTTTTAATCTATAGACTAAGTCATGTCGTTCATGAATGCAAGAGTAAGCAAATACTTCTTTACCATTATAGTATAATCTACTCCTGTTATTAACCACTTGATGTTTAGTTAATCTTTTAAAAAACTTATCACAATTATAAGGATCATATCTCACATCATTCATTTCAAATGTATGAACATAACCATTCATAAGTATAATAGTTAATATTAATTTCATTTAGCAATCAATGTTAGTAGCAATATTGCTATAACAATAATCAATAATAGTTTTGTAAACAAACTTCTAAACTCCTTATCTTCTTTTTCTTTTAGTTTACGCATTATAATATCATGACGAAACTGTTGTTTAATTTTGTCATGTTGCTTTTGATAATAATTTATATCCATATTCCTACACATTGTCCCACAAGCTCGCCGCTTTTTTTATCAGATCCATTTGCACGTCTTTCCACATATAACTTGAGAAGTCTGGAGGAGGAATTAATCTAGCCATATCCTGAACCGAGCCACGACATAAGTACACAAGGTTCTGACGAATTTTATCAACAATTAAATCTTGTTGAATTAAAAATTCCATATACTCAGGCGTAAGTAATTCACAGGTGTCAGGTGTAAAGACATTAAAGTTATCTTGATTAACATAAAGTAAATGAGGAACTTTTTTTGTAGCGTGCCAGTAGAATGCACATTGGCGTACATGATTTATGTCTGGTTGTTTTGGTAAGTATGCTTTGATCCAACTAAAACCAGCTTTGGTATCTGATTTTCTTTTTGATCTATGCTTTGTCTTTAATTCTACAAGTTTAGTTCCATTCATTTGCTCGTAATCTATTCTGCCTATCTTATCTAAAACTAATTCTTTAAATTTATAAGTACAATATCTTTCGCTTGCTACTTCTTCTCCTAGTTTAAGATCATCTAATGCTTTGCAAGTAATCTTAATCATATCAACAAGATAATTTTTTGTATCTTCGTGTTGCTCTTTATCTAATTCATTATGAGGTTTATATTTATCGTACTCAGTAAGCTCTTCCTTAATAATTGTATCTATATTTTTTTTCTCAATAAGCATTCTCTTCTCTGCTTCATACATATATTTAGAAACATATTTTTGTGATGCTCTACCAATAGATACTCCAGCGTTCATTCGGAACGATATGTTTTTATTACGCCTATCAGTTTGATCAAACAAACAATAGTTAACTAACCAATCTGCATTCGTTTGTGCAGTTTGACTTGGTGATCCATGATCAAGTTTAAGTTTTTCATAATACTTAATACAAATATCAGGATCAAAATTATTTATTGCCGATATAGAATTGTTCTTTGTTAAATCAATAACCATTTTTTACCTCTTTCATTGTTGTAAATACTGTTTACCTTTATTGGTTATTATAGTCAATACATATTTTTAAATTATTTATTTGACATATAATCATTATGGTTATATAGGGATTTTTAACGAAAGGAATAATAATGAAACTTAAAAACCAACTAAAAAAACTACTTAAAAAGTATCACAAAACATTTGATTGTTTTGGCAACAGAAGGAAAAATAAATGACACTAAACGAGTACAAAGAAAAGCACAAACTTAGCAATAAAGATCTTGCAAAGTTAATAGGATTAACAGGCAAGAATCCTATCGTATCTGTGATTAGGTATTTAAAGTCAGAGAGAATACCTCATCCTAGATTTATGAAAGTGATAACAGAAAAGACAGGTGTTCAACCTAATAGCTTTTACGAGGAGTGGTATGACAAGTATAAAATATGAAAAGGCAATCGTAATTTGGGAAGATATTAACAGTTGCGATAGTGCATGGAACAGTCAATCAGATTTAGAAAATCTTAAACCTGCTATGTGTAATACAATAGGTTATCTTTATGAAGACAATCCTAACTTTATTAAAATGTTTGCAACATACAGCATAGATCCAAACACTGATGAACTAGACGTTGGAGATGCAATTGTTATTCCAAAAGGTTGTGTTGTTTCAATTAAAAAATTGGAGAACTAAATGATTGATCAAGAGCTGCATGTTGAGGATGTAATAGAAATGTACAACGAAAAGATTTTAATTCTTCAAAAAGAAATAGATAGATTAAACGAAGAGATACAAGTTCTTAACATTGAACTAATGAAAGAAAGATCTAAGAACTATGGCAAGAGAGATATACTTTAGTAAAGCAAGAGTTAATTGGTACAATGAATGGCATCGCCAGATACAGAATGATCATTGGCGTATGATTGATATAGACTCTTACGAGTATTGTAATGAATGTAGAAATGGCATAGCCATTATTGAAACTACCTACGATGTAGGTAAATATAATAAGGTTGCATATTTAACAGCAGATATTGGTACTAAACTAGGCATACCTGCGTATATAGTTTATTATAACATTGAGGGTGCTGACTATCCAACGTTTAAGATCGCAAAAATTAATACCATTTTGGAGGAAATAGACCCCATTTCTGAGGGTTCTTTGATTGAATTAAATGAGCAGGAATATATAGGTTATTTGAATTGGTTAAGACAACAGCATGTTTGCAAAGCTAAACATGAAGTAAAACAGCATAAATGCAGGTAAATCATGGGTAAATACGCAAGCCATATAAGAGTTCCTGTAAGTTTATTTAAGAACGATATATTCTTAGGCTTGGCAGGTAGGAATAAAGCCGATTGTTTAGCGATACTTGTTGTGCTTTTGAGATACTCAAATCAGAAGACAGGCGAATGCTACCCACGTCTTGCTCATATGCACAGCCTACTTGGACTATCTAAGGCTACAATTTATAGACGTATTAAGTTAATGGTGTCTATTGGTTTGCTTAAAAAGAAGCGGCTTTCCTCTACTAATTTGTATAAACTTAACCCTATTTTAATGGTAGGGAGCAGTCAGGGTGACGTGAGTGATACGTCAGGGGGACTGATCAGTGCAGTCAGGCTGACTGGTATTAATAAAGATAACTTTAATATATATCTTAATAGAAATAATTCTAATAATAAAATGGATAATGATAATAGAATAGATGATATTATAAATAGGTATAAGAATGATAAAGATGTATTGATTAGTACATTGTCTAAATTCTTACAGACTACCCCACTTGCCGAACATAACAAGCTATTAAACAACCCAACTTATAAATGGTATATGAAGCTAGTGTTGGAATATAGACAGCAAGAGCTACGCCAAAAAAAACTACTGCCTGAAACTATTGCAAAGCAAAAGATAACAGAGGCTTTACAAGCCAATGGCAAGAAGCGAAGCGAGAGATATGTTGCTCGTGTTAAGTACAATAAGGCAAATGGAATTAAGCCTTGGGAGAGTAAGAAAAACAAATTCTAAATGGCAGGATTTAAAAGTAAAAAGATATTTTGTATGGGTAAGTCTAGGCTATCAGGAAAAGCCTGTCAAGCTAAAGGATTTCCTACAAATAGCTTTACCAAAGAAGGAGTTCAGAAATATCTATGTCGTTTTCATGGTGGTCAGAATTCTGATTACTTTGGATTTAGGGACAGAGCTGGAAAAGGTGGATTTAAAAAAGATAATTATTCACATGCGTCTAGGCTCAGACAACTATGTACTTTGAAACAATTTAAAGATAAACCAATTGAATATGTCAGAGATTACTACGAAAGAAACATCAAAGAACGAATTGACAATCAGCAATTCAGATCTGAATACAGTAGAAGAGCTTCTCGTAAGTGGGAAAACACTTACAGAAATTTTTTCAGATCAAAAAGTGTTGCCGATCAGCTTACACAAATTTCACTTTTGGTTAAGAAAACCAGAGAACAAGGAAGCAAAGATTAGAATATTAGAAGCTCAAAAGTTAGGAGTTCAGACTTTAGTTGATAAACTTTTAGAGATCTATATGCAGGATATATCTGGTAAACAACTAGATCCTAATGTTATTGCTTGGACTAGGGAGAAGACAAAATTTATACAATTCCTGGCTACTAAAATTACAGATCTATACTCAGACAATAAACCACAAGAAAGCAACGTCAAACAAACTATAACTGTGTCTTGGCTTGACAGTCCAGAACTTCAAAAACAATATTTAGATCTAGAAGCAGAAGAACTGAAAGAAATTAATACAAAGGAAATTCCAAACAAGCCAAACAATTAGATACTATCATCAAATTTATAGTCAATTGCTCTATGCTCGTTCTCTCTAAATAGTATTTGTTTAACTTCAAGATTATCTTTAAACATATCCTCTACGTTGTAATTATTTTCTTTAATGTGCTTATCTATTAGGTTGTTGATCAACTTAGATATTGTTAAGTCTTCATGTACAGCACAGGAAATTACTTTCTTCCATACGCTTAGTTTAAGGCTTAAAGTTTTTCTATTAGATACAACGTCAGCAACATTTAATATTATCTTTTTTTTATTGTGCGTATTCATACTCGTAGTTATCCTCCATTATTTTATGATCTAACAATCTTCTAGAATATAATTCATATTCTATGATCTGTTGGTATATTATTTCTCTAATACCTTTTGAATGAACGGATCTATATAAATCAAATTCATTTAAAAGTTTTTCATCATCAAACGTGCTAATGTATTCTTTCATAGTTTGAATTGAGTTCATGTTTATACCTTTCGTTAGTTAGTTAGTTAATCGCATAGCATATTTAATAACTTGCTTTGCTTGTTGTTTATTATCAACAAATATAAATCTATTCTTGTCGTAAGAATAATTTAAAAAGTTGGATAATTCTTTTTTATTAAATTTAGCTACAGTTTTACTTTTGTAGTCTATGATATACATAGTTATCCTTTCGTTAGTAGTTAGTTAGTTTAAAGTATTCATCTAGGTAAACCAATAAATGAATTGCAGCATAACCTAGTAGAATTATTATAGCTGTAGCAATTAATGCTTTTAGATCTGATCTATTAAACATTATGCTACCTCCTGTTGTTTAAACTCTTCTATTTCTGTATCCATATAATTTTCAAAGTAATCATCTTCTAATGCTTCAACTATTTTATCTTCAATAAAATTATTGTAAGCATCTTCTTTATTCTTACCTTCAACTATATATTTTCTAATTAAGCCAGGATATTCTGTTATTACATATTTTTTCATTTTATAACCCTTTCAGTTGTTATTTAATTAGATCTATAAACGTAATAAGTATTACCATTTACATTTACTTCATTTTCTTCATGATCGTATGAAGCAATAAAATGTCCACGACCATCAGAACAAACAGCATCACTAACAAAATGATCGAAGTCTTTTATTAATGATTTAATTGCTTCGTTGCTATCTTCATGAAGCTCTTGAAGTTTTTTAATAACTTCTTCATCTACTTCAGTATGAGCTGCAATAAAATCAGATCTAAAAAAGCAAACGCTTTCTTCAATGTAATTATATACAGCTTCATCAGCTTCATCATCAGTATAGACTAAGTAATCATCCATGCTATTAACTGCTTCATCAATAGAGCAATCAAGATGTTTAGCTAACGCTTCAATTTTTTCTTGTTCTGTTTTATCTACTGTTTTTACTTGTGTCATATTATAACCCTTTCAGTTGTTATTTTTATATTTAATATTATTATAACCAATTTGTCAATAGTTAATTAATTAATAACCAAGCCAAATTTTTACATACTTAGTTCTATAGCAACTCTTATTACCAAAAGTTTTTAAGAAGTGCTTAAGCTCAAGTAATCTCATTCCATGTGCTTTAAGTAGTTTAATTGTTTTCTCTCTTGTCATTACAGGCATTTTATTTCTCCTTTGTTGTTTACTTAATAACCTTTTAGGGTATAATATAATTAATGTAAATAGATAAAATGAATAAAAATATTAAGCTATTGAATTTATTATGTTTTATTTTTAGAGTGTTATTTTATGCGACAAAAGAAAGGGAAGACAAAAAGAAAAGATATATAGAAAAGAAATGCCAAACGAAATTATCAACAGCTTAACTTGTAGATTGTATTTATAAAACAAAACTAGATCATCAATAAAACAATAGAAGAAACAAAACCTTTAATTGTGTGAGTAAGTTTTAAACGTAATGTGTTGCATTTATATCACAATCATATTGGTATAAAGTTGGATTTAGATAATACATTCAGTTGTATTTAAAACGTGTGTATATCTTCGGAAAGTTTACAGTGATAATAAAAAGTTATCGGAATAAACTATTTAATTTATATCCGTCTAAATATGCTTTTAAAAATATCATAATATTTATTGAGGTTTTTGTACAAATTACAAGTTGCATAGGGGGGTATCCCCAAAAATGCCGCCGCACTTCAGATATTGATATACATGGGACTTGTTAGGATACCTTTAGCCATGTAGTCAGTTTGCCGTAAATTTCACAACACACAAAATCGCTAACTCATAATGGGTATATCCCTAAAACAACCCACACCTTTTTCCTTTGCCTGACCAACCTTAATATAATATTAAAACACTACCTATTGTAGTATGTTTGAAAATATGCACCAAGATGATGATGACTTTTACAATTCCAATGTAAAAGCAGTTGTATTTATAGAAAAGGATAATTCCATAACTGTTAAGTTCACAGGATTTGAAAGCAAAGAACATTCAGCAATATTTAGTTCTTGGTTAATGATGTTATTGAATATTGAGAATGCAATCATAAATGATGCAAAGTCTAAATCCATACACTAATGCTAACACCAATTACAGAAACAATTATTAAATCAAATAACTCAGAATATAAAATTCCATATTTACCAAGAAGAGAACAAACAAGACTTCATTTTAAACTAATGAAAAAAAGATGGTCTGTGTTAGTCTGCCATAGAAGGTTTGGCAAAACAGTGTGTATGATTAATCATCTGTTAATGTCAGCATTAAGATCAACCAATAGCAATCCTAGGTTTGCTTATATAGCACCCACCTTTAAACAAGCTAAATCAATTGCATGGGATTATATGAAACAATACACATCATTAATACCTGGCGTTAAATTTAATGAAACAGAATTACGTTGTGATCTACCTAATGGATCTAGAATAACATTATTAGGATCAGAGAACTCAGATGGATTACGAGGTATCTATTTAGATGGTTGTGTTATTGATGAGTATGCAAACATACAAGGTAAGTTATTTACAGAAATTATTAGACCAGCATTATCAGATAGAAAAGGATGGTGCGTATTTATTGGAACTCCACAAGGAACTAATAATAACTTCTATGAATTATTCCAACATGCACAAGGCGATAAAGAATGGTTTCATTATAAAGCCAAAGCATCTGAAACTAAAATAGTAGATGATGCCGAATTAATTGCTGCAAAAAAAGTAATGGGTGAAAAGAAATACCAACAAGAGTTTGAATGCGATTGGATTGCAAATATAGAAGGTGCTGTTTATGGAGATGTAGTTACTAAGATGGAAGATGCTAGGCAGTTAACAAGAGTGCCTTATGATCCATCACTACCTGTGTCAACTGCGTGGGATCTAGGTGTGTCAGATCATTCAGCAGTTATATTCTTTCAACAAATGGGTAGAGCTATAAACATTATTGATTACTACGAAGAACGTGGTCAAGGATTACCGCATTATATTCAAATGCTACAAAGCAAAGATTATGTTTATAAAGATCATTTTGCACCCCATGATATTGAGGTTACTGATTTTAGTAATGGTAAAACAAGACGTGAGGTTGCTTATCAATTAGGTGTTAATTTTAAAGTAGTTCCTAAGATTCCTTTTGAAGATGGAATCCATGCTACTACAATGTTATTACCTAGATGTTGGATTGATACAGACAGTTGCAAAAAACTAATAGATGCGTTAAGACACTACCATAGGAAGTTTATAGATAAAAACAGAATGTTTAGATCTAAGCCTGTACATGATTGGAGTTCACACGCTTGTGATGCTATGCGTTACCTTGCAGTTGGAATCCAAGAAATAAATACTAGACAATCTGCACCGCAAAGTGTAGCAGATAGTGATTATAGGATTATATAAATATGGGATTCTTATCGCCGAAAATGCCATCGTTGCCACCAGTGCAACCATTGCCAGAACCACCTTCTACTAAATTGTCAGAAGAAGAACAGGCAAGAATTAAATCTGAACAAGACGCAATTGAAAGAAGACGTAAAGGTAGAGCAAGTACAATATTAACATCTCCATTAGTTGAAGAAGCAACGACAGAGAAAAAAACTTTATTAGGAATGTAATATGGGTGGTCCAATTCCAAATCCTTTTAAATCTCCATCTGCTCCTGCACCTCAACCTGCACCAGTAGTTTCTCCAACAACTGCAGAAGTATCTCAAGCTACAACAAGTGATATGGATGAAAAAGGAATTAGAAGAAGAAGACGTGGTAGATCTCCAACGATACTTACAGGATCAGCTGGTCTTTCAGAAGGTGCAACTTTAGGCACACCAACTTTATTAGGATAAACAATGGGTGAAACGGATTTAGTAAAAGATCTCTTAAAGAGATTTGGAAAATTAGTAACACAAAGACAAACTTGGGAATCGCATTGGCAAGAAGTTTCAGATTACATGATGCCAAGAAAAGCAGATGTAACTAAAAGAAGATCACCAGGAGATAAAAGATCTGAATTAATATTTGATTCATCACCATTACATGCAGTGGAATTATTATCTGCATCTCTACATGGTATGTTAACTAATCCATCTACACCCTGGTTCTCATTAAAATTTAAAAATATAGATTTAGTAGATGAAGATGCAGCTAAAGAATGGTTAGAAGATTCAACTGAGAAAATGTATGAAGCATTTAACAGATCTAATTTTCAACAAGAAATATTTGAACTGTATCACGATCTAATTACTTTCGGTACAGCAGCAATGTACATTGAAGAAGATGAAGAAGACATAGTAAGATTTTCTACAAGACACATTGGTGAAGTTTACATTTCAGAAAACAATAAAGGAAAAGTAGATACAGTATTTAGAAAATTTAAATTAACAGCTCGTGCTGCAATTATGCAATTTGGCGAAAATAATGTTTCTAAAACAACTAGAGGCATTGCATTAAAAGATCCTTATGAAGAAATTACAATTCTTCACGTTGTATATCCAAGAGAGAATTACGATCCTAGAAAAAAAGATAACAAGAATATGCCATTTGCTTCTTGCTATATTGAACCAGAAAACAAACACGAAATATCTCAATCAGGATTTAATGAATTCCCATACGTTGTACCACGTTATTTAAAAGCATCATTTGAAATATATGGAAGATCTCCAGCAATGACTGCTTTACCAGATGTTAAGATGTTAAATGAAATGTCTAAGACAACAATTAAAGCTGCACAAAAACAAGTTGATCCTCCACTATTAGTTCCTGATGATGGATTTATATTACCAGTAAGAACAGTACCAGGTGGATTAAATTTTTATAGAGCAGGTACTAGAGATAGAATTGAACCATTAAATATTGGTGCAAATAATCCATTAGGTTTAAACATGGAAGAGCAAAGAAGAAATGCAATTAGAGATACGTTTTATGTAAATCAATTAATGATGCAAAATGGTCCACAAATGACTGCAACAGAAGTTGTACAACGTAACGAAGAGAAGATGAGATTACTTGGTCCAGTTCTTGGAAGACTACAATCTGAATTACTAAGACCAATGATTGATAGAACATTTGCTATTCTACTTAGAAAAAAATTATTTAAACCAGCACCAGAATTTTTAGCTGGTCAAGATATTCAAATTGAATATGTATCACCTTTAGCTAAAGCACAAAGAGCTTCAGAACTTCAATCTATTATGAGAGCGATTGAAATATTTGGATCACTTGCAAATGTATCTCCAGTATTTGATCATATTAATATTGATAATCTAGTTACACACTTAGCTGAGATTGTTGGAGTTCCTGCTAAAGTATTAAATTCTAAATCAGAAGTTAATGCGATTAGACAACAGAAACAACAACAAGCAGATCAACAAATGCAAATGCAACAGTTACAACAAGTTGCACAAGCTGGTGGTCAAATAGCTCCACTTGCAAAAGCATTACCTGAGGAGGCAAGAGCTTTAGTAAACCCACAAGAATAACAACTGAAAGGAAAATAAATGGAAGACCAAGTAAATAAATTAAAAGAAATATATAAAATAGTTTTTGAATCTGATGATGGTAAACAAATCATGCAAGATTTAGAAAAGAGATGCCACTATAATACTACCACTAACGTAAGAGGGGATAGTCATGAAAGTGCATATATGGAGGGACAACGCAGCGTTCTTCTATTTATTAAAAACATGCTGCTTAATGATAAACTAAAAGGAAAATAAATGTCAGAACAAATACAGACAACTGAGGTAACTCAGCCTGTTGCAACTGAACAAACAACCGCAACAGCAACACCAATACTAAGCTCAACACAACAACAAACTCAACCACTTTCTGGTAAGACTTGGAAAGAAGCAATCTCACAAGAGTACAGATCAAATCCAAATATAGAAAAGTTTACTGAACTTGATGCACTAGCTAAAAGCTACATCAATGCAGTATCTATGATTGGAACTGATAAGATTCCTCTTCCAGGAAAGTCTGCAACAGATGAACAGTGGAATGAAGTATATAATAAATTAGGCAGACCAGAATCTCCTGATAAATATACTTTAGAACTTAAAACTGATGTTGCTCCTGTTGATGAAAATATAATCAAAGGATTCGCACAGAATGCTCACAAGCTAGGTTTAAATAATAAACAAGCTCAAGGTATTCTAGAGTTTTATAAATCAACATTAGAAGGCTCAGCAAAAGAAATGTCAGTAAATATGGAAGCTGCACAAGCTGAAGCTACTAATGCTTTAAGAGCTGAATGGGGAAGAGCATACGATGACAACTTAAGAAAAGCTGCTAATGTTGCTCAAACTTATTTAGAACCAGAACTTCTTGATACTCAATTAAGAGATGGTACTAGATTAGGTGATAATCCAAAGATCATTAAAGCATTTGCTAATATTGCTAATCTATTATCTGAAGATAAAATTATCGGTACAGAAGCTGATAATGTTCTTCAAGGTAGAGATATTGAAAGAGAAATAGATGAATTAACATCTGATAAACAAGGTGCTTATTGGAATAAAATGCACCCTAACCATAACAAAGTAGTAAATCAGGTGCTTGCATTAAGAGAATTATTGACTCAATAATTTTATTGCAATCAAATCAAAAATACTATATTGCGATTTCTAGGGTGATTTTTAATTAAGTTACCTTAGAAATTGTAAGACAATTCTATTAGAACCTTACATGCCTGTTGGAAAGACAACCGACTAACAGTCGTTAAATGCAAGATAGCCTATCTTTTGGTGGGGAACTTTCTGAA
>Ga0315907_10002659_pt1 | contig 22140 bp, 20 predicted proteins | sample LakEriMetagenome_3_FD_203525 | JGI IMG/M metagenome (GOLD analysis project Ga0315907, IMG submission 203525) | Freshwater fungal communities from buoy surface, Lake Erie, Ohio, United States - Buoy 12 MA123 | ecosystem: Environmental > Aquatic > Freshwater > Lake > Lake biofilm | place: USA...
CGTCCTCCGCTGCTCACCTCCATGCAGACGGCAAAGTCCGCCTGTGCCTGCGTGCCGTCAGCACACCTGACGACGCCGCGAGCTGTCCACTCGCGGACTCCGCTCGCGATGATGCCCTTGATGGCCTGGAGGGCGGATTCGTGGTCATCCCACGGCCGTTCCGCGACAAAGGGGAAGAAGTTGCCGAGCAGGTGGTGGGGCTCGAAGCCCAAGACAGCGCACCCATCGGGTCGCACCGAGATCACCCGGAGTTGGGCGTCGGCAGTCAATTCAAAGGCTGCCGGATTCCGAATCAGGATCTCGCGGGACATGTCGGCGACCGACAGCGCCACGGGTGATGCCTTCAGCGGTTCGAAGCGATAGCCCACTCCACGCACCGTGCGGATGTAGCGAGGCTGACTCCCCGACTCTCCCAGCTTGTGGCGCAGCTTGCTCACGTGGACGGCGAGGTTGTTGTCGTCGCCGAACCAGCCGTCGCCCCAGATCTCTCGGGTGATCTCCTCGTCGGTCACGACCTCGCGAGGCCGGGAAGCCAGCAGGGCGAGGATCTCAAACTCCGTTCGGGTGAGATCGATGATGGCGCCGCCTAAACGTGCCTCCCAGGCTCGGGCGTCAATGTCGAGTTCGCCGTATGTCGCCTGCAAGTCACGCATCGATACGCCCCCTGGCTCGTGTGACGCGGTGCTATGCCGCACCTACGCACGCCATAGCACCGCGCTGCGGTTTTTGGGGGGAACCGAACGCCGATACCGGCACCCTGCCATGTCGGGCCATCACGTACATGCACTGTCGCATCATCGGCATCTCAAGTCTTGCTAAAGGTGCGGATGCCGCGCTCTTGATCAGTCCAACATCAATCAGGGTGACGTCCATCAGCGCATGAACGTCACGCGATCGGCTGCAGATAGGCGAGCGCCCAGGTGCCATCAGGCAGCCTCGCCCACCCCGCATCCGGCAATACACCGGGAGGCGTCACCGACGGACCGTCTTCGGTGAAGCCGGAGACGTCCCCGACGAAGGGCAGTCCGGCGGAGGACCCGCGAGCCGTGAGAAGTCGCGTACGACCGTCGGGGAGGCACGCCGCGCTCCAGGGGAACGCCGTGCCGAGCCCAGGCGGCATGGACTGCTCGGTGAAGGAGAGGCCATCGGACGACGTCGCGAACACATCGGGGCCGGACGAACTCACCCACATCAGCCACTGACCGCCGCAGTGGGCGACGGTGGGGTCGTAGACCATCGTCCCGCGGTCAAGGCGTGCACCGGGATCGACAACGAAGCGCACTCCGAGGGCAGATCCGGGTGCGGATGTGGCGGAGTAGATCATCGATCTCTCCGTCGGACCCTTGGGCGGCTGCATCCAGAAGAGCCGAATGCTGCCATCGGCCATGAGCACTGCACTCGGGTCGACACCGTTGGCGCCTCCGACATCAGTCGCGAATCCCTCCACCGCGACGCGGTAGTAGGTCCACGCACCCGCGGTGTCGCGGATCCCGACCGCCATCACGTTGAGCTGCGCCCAACTCACGAAGTAAGCGAGCAGACGGCCATCAGGAAGCGCCAGCAGGGAGGGCACTCCCGCCTGGTCGATGATGGATGACGCCTTGGGGAACGACGTGCCGTTCGGCGACGCGCTCACCGCCATGCCGGTAGACCACGGTCCTTGGCCACCCGCGCCTTCAGGCGCTGGCTGCTCGGCTCCGCGCGTCGCGGGGAAGGAGAGTGAGGCGATCTCCGCGTTGTTACTCGGCGTAGGACTGGGACTCGGCGTGGGCGTCGGCGAAGGTGTGGGAGCCGGGCGGGCCTTGCGGACCCACACCTTGCCCCCGCCCTTCTTCTTGGTGCACGTGAAGATCCACTGGGCGGTGACCACCTTTTTGCCCACGGTCGGGCATGACGCGCCTGGCTTGGGTGTAGCACCGGCAGGCGACACGAAGCCGACCGTGCCTGCGATGAGGACGGCGCCTAGCAGGCCGAGAAGGCTCATTAGGGCGACACGGCGCATGCCCGGAGTGTAGAGAGGACCGAGCCGCGAGGTGTCGAAACGCCTGCTCGCCTACTCCAGGTGGGGGCGCAGCCGCTCTGCGCGCGCCTGCAACTGGTCCTGCATCTCGTACCGGCTGAGGATCTTCGCCAGTCTGCTCCGGTCTCGGGGCGAGAGCTCGCGCCCATCCTCCAAAGACTGCTCCATCGCTGAGATGTATCGAGCCTCAGAGCGCGGTCTGAACACGCGGGTCCGCAGGGAGTAGACCTCTGGCAGCAGGATGCTCCAGATACTCGCAATGACCAGGATGAGGGACCCCAGGAAGACGAGCCCGAAAAAGTAGTCGGCAAGGATGGGTGGCAGCGTCGCAAAATGCCACGGCACTGTTCCGTTGGAGTAGTACTCCGCGGCGTAGGGGCTGACCGGGAGCTGACGATCAGCGAAGTTGGGGAACTCCCCCGGCGCGGTGAACGCCGTGCCGGTGCTAAACACGGTCGTGAGCTCCTGGGCGATCGCGTAGGAAGCGGCTCCGGTCAGGGAGTCGACTGCCACGACCGTGACGAGCTGAGCGACGCTGGGGAAGGACTCCTGTGGGACCGGCGGCACGAGCGAAAATGACGCGTACGGTATCTCGATCGCCTCAGCCGAGGCGATGCGATTCGACAGCGCTCTCGCCTCCGGCACCGGGATGATCCGAAGCTCCTCGGTGGCGAGCGCTGCGACGATGAAGGGGCGATCGTCTTGATCGTCCGTGACTTGGATCTCGACATCGAGAGCCTTGACTTCCTCCAGAGTCGCAGAGGTCGGCACGTTGAGAAACGTGCTGTTCTGTGCGGTGATCCCGAATTTGCCGAGAACCTCTTCCGCGAAGGCAGCCCGGGATGAACCGACTGGTCCGATGTCGATGCGCTTTCCCCTGGCTTCCGCCAGTGACGTGATGCCGTGGGCAACCGGCCAGGTAGCAAACGCATAGGGGAGGCGGGAGACGGTCCCGAGCGAGTTGACATTGGGGTACTGCACAGCGTCGATGTCCTCCGTGATGAAGGTCACCTCGATCGGACTGTCGGGGTCAGCGAGTAGCTCGATGAGATCCTGGGTCTGGTCGGTGGGGATGACCGTGACGTCAAACCCCCGCTTGGTCAGTCCTTCAGCCACCTGCTGAGCCGCTGCATATCCGGACGACGTCACGGGCCCCACGCCGATCGTGATCTTCCGCTCCGCATCCGCGAGCAGCAGCACGGCCGCCGCGAGGATCGCGATCACCGCAGCGGTCACGACGCTGAAGAGAATCCACGGTCGGCGCCTCACCCCGTCAAGATACTCAGTCAGGTCTCGGGTCGGACGGCGCACGGCAACCTCGCGACCAGAGTCGTTGCACGCGAAGGGCCCCCGGAAAAGTCCAGGGGCCCTTCGACACGTGGCAGGTAGAGGATTCGAACCTCTGTAGCTTTCGCGACGGATTTACAGTCCGCTCCCATTGGCCGCTCGGGCAACCTGCCGGGGCGACCATCCTAGAGGGGCCTCGTCGAGGCTCAGCGGCGGGCGGCGGCGATGGCGGCGAGGAGCCCGCTCGCAACGGGGATCTCGGAGGCAAAGGCAGTGGACGAGACCGGCACCCCGATGAACGCCGCCCCCGCATCGACGGCAGCCGCGTGATCCCAGGTGGAGTCGCCGATCATGACGCAGTCAGCCACGTGGACACTCATGCTCTCTGCGGCGACGACGAGTCCCGCGCCGGAAGGCTTCGCCGGGATGTGCGGCTCGCGACCGATGATGACGTCGATGCTGACACCGTGATGCGCGAGCGTCTCACGCGCCACGTCCTCGGGCAGCAGGGTCACGACCGCCCGAGGTGCGCCTGCGAGGGCATCGTCGAGCGAGTCCAGGCCAGGCATGGCGACGGACTGCGGGATGGCCGCGCGCTCATGGGCGGCCACGACCCGAGACGCCGGACCCCAGCGTTCGTCGCCGGCGAGCGCCACGAGGATCGCCATTGTCGACAGGGTTGGCGCGTCCCAGTCCGCGAGGGGGACAGCCGCGCCTTCTTGCTCGCCGACGAGCTCGGTGACGTCGCGCAGGGCGGCGGCGTAGTCGGTGAAGGACTGCAGGTCCACGAGGGTGCGGTCAAGGTCGAAGATGTAGGCCTGGGGCGCGGGCATGCCCCCATGGTCCACAATGTCGCCATGGCCGACAACAGTTTCGACATCGTCTCCAAGCTCGACCGCGCTGAGGTCGACAACGCCGTGACCCAGGCAGCCAAGGAACTCGCCCAGCGCTTCGACTTCAAGGGCACGGGCGCCAAGGTGGAGTTCAAGGGCGAAATGACCATCGAGCTCGAGGCCGAGACCGAGGACCGCGTGAAGGCCGCCCTTGATGTCCTCAAGGAGAAGCTGGTCAAGCGCGGCGTCAGCCTCAAGGTGCTCGACGCTGGCGAGGTGCGCGCTTCGGGCCGCCTCAACAAGATCACGTGCCAACTCAAGGAAGGCATCACGCAGGATCAGGCGAAGAAACTCGCCAAGCTGATCCGCGACGAGGGACCGAAGAAGGTCAAGACGCAGGTCCAAGGCGACGAGTTGCGTGTCTCAAGTCCGAGCCGCGACGATCTCCAAGAGGTCATCCAACTCGTCAAGGACGCCGACCTCGACTTCCCGGTGCAGTTCGTCAACTACCGCTGATCGTTGGGGCCGAACTCCTCCAACCGCGCGATGCCATGACGCAGGCCGTCTGCTTCGACCGCCGCATAGTCGTGGGTGGATACCCAGTGCAGGGCATCGAAGGGGCAGACCTCGACGCAAATCCCGCAGTACATGCACAGTCCCCAGTCGATCGTGAAGGAGTCGAGCACCGCGACCGTCCGCGGCCGGCGGGCGCCCGGCTCGCTGACCTCTTCGTTGTGACTCTCGATGTGAATGCACCAGTCCGGGCACTCCTTGACGCAGAGCATGCAGGAGGTGCAGGCAGCCGCGTCGAGCGCGATGGCACCACGTGCCTGCGGAGGCACCTCACTCATCGCTGCTCCAACCACTCGGGAGGGACGCCGGGCACCTTGGCGCGGCGACCAGACTCCTCGGGCTGGCCCGGCCAAGGAGTCTCGACGCGCGCGGCGAGCGGTGTGTCCTTGCGCAGCGGCGGTGGGCCTTCGACTCCGTGCAGCAGCAGTGGGCGCAGATCAGGGTGACCGCGCATCTCGACGCCGAACATCTCGTGAATCTCGCGCTCATGCCAGGCCGCAGCCGGAAGCACGGCCGTGACGGAGTCGAGCGCGGGGACGTCACGGTCGAGGATCGTATGCCCCCAGATCTGCTCGAGCCCTCCATGTGCGGGGCGGCGTAAGAGATGGATGACGACCTCGATCTGGCCCACCTGCGGCCGGTCCACCGCGGTGAGCAGGTCGAGGCGGTCGAAGCCTTCGGCCACGTGGCGCGCGACTTCGGCAGCCCAGGGCTCCCAGAGTTCACCGGGAGGCGCGCTCATGCCGGCACCACCAGGGAGACGAGGGCGTCGACGAGCGCCTCGGGGCGAGGCGGGCAGCCGGGCACGTACGTCGACACAGGGATCACCTGATCGACGCCCTTCGTGACCGAGTAGGAGTCCCAGTAGGGGCCGCCGGAGTTGCTGCAGGCACCGAAGGACACCGCCGCCTTGGGCTCGGGCAGTGCCTCCCATGCGGCGAGGACCTCGGGGGCCAGGGCATCGGTCACCGTGCCCGAGACGACCAGGACCGCCGCGGTGCCGGGTGATGCGTCGGGTTGGGCCGGGACGAGGAGGCCGCGACCAATCGCCGCTGCGAACTCCACCGCACAGCAGGCCAGGCCGAGGTCACGGACGTGGATCCGGATCTCCGGGTGCCCGGCCACGGCGTAGACGCGCGGCTCCCGGACCATCCCGGCAGCGTAATGGCCCCACCCGGCCCTTCCCGCGGGTCGGCACCGGGCGGCGGGCACGGAATGCGACCCGGGTGGACAATGGAGGCGGCCGCATGGCCCTCCGCTGACGAAGAGGTGAACGTGAGCACCCAGGCCAAGTCGGTCGTCCCCCTCGGCCGCGTCGTCATCCGATTCGCTGGCGACTCCGGCGACGGCATGCAGCTCACGGGCGACCGCTTCACCTCCGAGACCGCTGGCCTCGGCAACGACCTGTCGACACTCCCGGACTTCCCCGCCGAGATCCGCGCACCCGCCGGCACCCTCGCGGGCGTGTCCGCCTTCCAGCTGCACTTCGCCGACCACGACATCATGACTCCGGGCGATCGCCCCGACGTACTCGTCGCGATGAACCCGGCAGCTCTCAAGGCCAATGTCCGCGACCTGCGCCCAGGATGCGACCTCATCATCAACACCGATGAATTCACCAAGCGCAACCTCGAGAAGGTCGGCTACACCTCCAACCCGCTCGAGGACGGATCGCTCGACGCCTTTGCGGTCCACGACATAGCCCTCACCTCGATGACCGTCGAGGCGCTTTCCGGTTTCGAGATCTCCAAGAAGGACGCCGAGCGCGCCAAGAACATGTTCGCCCTGGGCCTGCTCTGCTGGCTCTACAGCCGCCCCACCGAGGGGACCATCAACTACCTCAAGGCGAAGTTCGCCAAGAAGCCCGAGATCCTCGCCGCCAACATCGCCGCCTTCGAAACGGGCTGGTCCTACGGCGAGACGACCGAGATGTTCTCGGTGCGCTACGAGGTCAAGCCCGCGCCCATGCAGCCGGGCACCTACCGCAACATCACGGGCAACCCCGCGCTCGCCTACGGCCTCATCGCTGCGTCTCGGCAGTCCGGGCTGCCGCTCTTCCTCGGCTCCTACCCGATCACGCCGGCGTCCGACATCCTGCACGAGTTGAGCAAGCACAAGAACTTCGGCGTCGTGACGTTCCAGGCCGAGGATGAGATCGCGGGCATCGGCGCGGCACTCGGGGCGTCGTATGCAGGATCCCTGGGCGTGACGACCACATCGGGCCCGGGCGTCGCCTTGAAGTCCGAGACAATCGGTCTCGCCGTCTCGCTTGAGCTCCCGCTCATCATCGTCGACGTGCAGCGCGGCGGGCCCTCCACCGGCCTGCCCACCAAGACCGAACAGTCCGACCTGCTCCAGGCGATGTTCGGCCGCAATGGCGAGGCCCCGGTGCCGATCGTGGCCCCCCGCTCACCCGGCGACTGCTTCGACGCTGCCGTCGAAGCAGCGCGCATCGCCGTCACCTACCGCACCCCCGTCTTCCTGCTCTCCGACGGCTACCTCGCCAACGGCTCCGAGCCCTGGCGCATCCCCGACCTCGACTCCCTGCCGACGATCGACCCCGCCTTCACGACGGAGCCCAATCGCGAGGACGGTAGCTTCTGGCCCTACCTGCGCGACGAGGAGACCCTGGCGCGCCCCTGGGCGATCCCCGGCACGCCCGGCCTCGAGCACCGCATCGGCGGCCTGGAGAAGGCCGACGGCAGCGGCAACATCTCCTACGACCCGGAGAACCACGACCGCATGGTGCGGCTGCGCCAGGCCAAGGTCGACGCGATCGCACGCACCATCCCCCCGCTCGAGGTCGAGGACCCCTCCGGAGACGCCCGGGTGCTCGTGCTCGGCTGGGGATCGACGTACGGCCCGATCGGGGCCGCCTGCCGCGACGTGCGGGCTGCAGGCATGGCGGTCGCCCAGGCGCACCTGCGCCACCTCAATCCCTTTCCTGCCGACACCGGCGAGGTCCTACGCCGCTACGACCGAGTGATCATCCCCGAGATGAACCTCGGGCAACTCGCGCTGCTCATCCGCGGCAAGTACCTCGTCGACGCCATCGGCTACAACCAGGTGCGAGGCCTGCCCTTCACCTCCGAAGAACTCAGCACGACCATCACCGACGTGATCGGGAGCCTGTGACGCCATGACCGCGACCGACCTGCCCATGCCCGGCCTCGCGCTCGTCCCGCGCACGGACGAGAAGCAGAACGCCAAGGATTTCAAGACCGACCAGGAGGTGCGCTGGTGCCCGGGGTGCGGTGACTACGCGATCCTGGCCGCAGTCCAGGGCTTCCTGCCCGAGCTGGGCCTGCGCAAGGAGAACATCGTCTTCGTCTCCGGCATCGGCTGCTCCTCCCGATTCCCCTACTACATGGACACCTACGGCGTGCACTCGATCCACGGGCGCGCGCCCGCCATCGCCACCGGCATCGCGATCACGCGCCCCGACCTGTCGGTGTGGGTCGTCACCGGCGACGGCGATGCGCTCTCCATCGGCGGCAACCACCTGATCCACGCCCTGCGCCGCAACGTCAATCTCAAGATCCTGCTCTTCAACAACCGGATCTACGGCCTGACCAAGGGGCAGTACTCCCCCACCTCCGAGACAGGCAAGATCACCAAGTCCACGCCACTGGGCTCGCTGGACCACTCCTTCAACCCCGTGTCGATCGCGCTCGGTGCCGAGGCGTCCTTCGTCGCGCGCACGCTCGACTCCGACCGCAAGCACCTCACCGAGACGCTACGTCGTGCCGCAGCCCACGAGGGCACCGCACTCGTGGAGATCCTGCAGAACTGCAACATCTTCAACGACGGTGCATGGGAGCCACTCAAGGACGCCGACACCAGCGACGACTACCTCATCCGCCTCGTCGATGGCGAGCAGGTGCGCTTCGGCAAGGACCGCGACAAGGTCGTCGTGCGTGGTGATCAGGGGCACCTCGCCGTCGCTGACGCAGCCACGGTCGATGAGTCTCAGATCATCGTCTTCGACTCCCACGCCCAGGATCCAGGCCTGGCCTTCGCTCTCTCGCGCCTTGCCGATGTGCACTCGCTCAACGACACCGCTATCGGCGTCTTCCGCGATGTCGCGCGCCCGTCCTACGACCGACTGGTGCGCGAGCAGGTCGCCAGCGTGAGCGAATCAGGCGAGGGCGATCTGACAGCACTGGTCCGGGGCAAGGACACCTGGACAGTCTCCTGAGCACCAAGCCCCGATCCGTTGTCACCACAGGCCTGCTCTTCGGCATGGGTGCCTTTGGCCTATGGGGTGCCTTCCCGCTCTACTTCTCGCTCTTCGACGGCGTCAACCCCATCGAGGTCGTGGCCTATCGCATCGTGTGGTCGCTAGCCTTCTGCTTCCTGCTACTCCTCTTCATCAAGGGCAGCTGGCGCGAGGTGGGGAACACCCTCCGCAACAAGCGCAGCCTCGGCCTCCTCGCGCTCGCGTCGATCGCTATCGCCATCAACTGGACGACGTACGTGTACTCCGTCGCCACGGACCAGGTCGTCGAAGCCGCTCTCGGCTACTTCATCAATCCGCTGGTCTCCGTAGCCATGGGCGTGATGATCCTGCGCGAGCGCCTGCGCTCTCCCCAGTGGGTGGCCGTCGCGGTGGCAGGGGCTGGGGTCGTCATCATCGGTGTCGCCGAAGGAGCAGCCCCGTGGATCGGCCTCATCCTCGCCTTCAGCTTCGGCAGCTACGGACTGCTCAAGAAGCTGGCCGGCGTCGGTGCCGTCCCAGGACTCACCGTGGAGACCCTCGTCCTGCTGCCGGTTGCCGGTGTCGTGCTCGGCTTCTTCGAGGTGCAGGGCAGTGCCGCTGTCGTGGATAGCGGCTGGGGGCTGGGCGTGCTGCTGGCGCTCCTCGGACCTGTGACCGCGATCCCGCTGATGTTCTACGCCGCCGCCGCCAATCGCCTCCCCCTGGCCACGCTGGGAGTGCTCCAGTACTTCACCCCCAGCGTGATCTTCATCCTGGGAATCACGGTCTTTGGAGACAGCGTCAACACCGGTGAGTGGATCGGCTTCACCCTTATCTGGATCGCCCTGGCGATCTTCTCGGTCGACGCAATACGTCGATCGCGTCAACCGAGTCGCGTGGACGCCCTCGAGGTCGCCGAGCCGACGTAGCCCACCCCTTTTTGCCAGTTATCGCGACTTTTCCGAGCAAGGAAGTCGCGATAACTGGCAAAACCCGGCGGCTAGATGCCGGCGCGCTTGGCCTTGTCGAGGATTTCGGCGCGGCCACTCGCGCCGAGGAGCTGGCCGAGCGCGGTCATGTCGGCCTTGATGGTGGCCACGCTGTAGCCGAGTTCCTCTGCGATCTCGCGATTGCCCTTGCCGTCGCGCAGGAGCACGAGCACCTCGCGCTGGCGCGCCGTGATCTCCAACGGCGCAACCTCCGCAAGATTGGAGCGCGCAGTGCCCTTGAGGGCAGAGGAGGCGAGGACCCACATCACCGTGGCGCTGAGCAGGCCGTCGATCGTGGCGCGCAGGTGCCAGGTGTGCTCGACCGGGGCCGAGAACCCGAGGACCATGAAGCCGACCGGCGCACCGCGGTGACGCATCGGGAGGAATGCCATCTCCCCCTGCGTCGACAGACTCCGGAAGAACGGCGCGGCGAGAGGATAGCCCTCGGCCACCTGGTCCTTGGACAACCACTTCTCGGTGCCCATGCGGAAGGTCTCCGCACCAGGCAGGTGCATGTCGGCAGTGACGCGCGCATAGACAGCGTTCTGGCGACGACCCATGCCGTAGGAAGCCACCAGGTCGAGCACATCTCCCTCGGGGCGCGCGGCGTAGACGAGGGCGAGATCGGCACCGAAGGGGGCGAAGAGGCCCCGGCAGATGGCGAAGCCGACGGCGTCGCCATCCGGGAGATCACTCAGCATCCAGAGGTAGGAGATGAGCGGCGTGCCATCGAGGGCGAAGTCCTCGGGGCGAGCGATGTCGCCAAGGCGAGCCTCATCGGCCTCGCGATCCGTGCTTCGACGCCTTGGCATGTCACCCCCTCGCGCAGCCTCAGACATCCCCCAGTGTGGCAACCCTGTCCTCCGCCCACGGGATCGGGGGCTATAGACGGGCTATATCCCCGGCGATGCCCGGCATCCGAAGCCCACCACCGATAGACCTAGGGGGTCCGCCAGTCGCGGGGGTGGCGGAACGGGCTCGACTCGCCGCCTCTCACCGTCGGGGGGGCGCGGTGACGAGGCGGCGAGTCGAGCCCCGCCGCTCTAGCCCCGGCCTCGGACCGCCCGCACGGATATGCGGCCATTCGCACACAGCCTCCCCCTCCTGGACCTGCCCTTCCTAGGCTGGGGCCATGCCCACGGCAGCCCTAGACGACCCCTTCCAGACTCCCGAGCGCCGTGCCCTGCGCGCCCTCGTCACGGAATTCACGACGCGGGAGATCGCTCCGCACCTGCCCGCCTGGGAGCGTGAGGGCCAACTGCCACGGGAACTGCATCGCCGGGCCGCCGACGCCGGGATCCTGGGCATCGGCTTCCCCGAGGAGGTCGGGGGCTCGGGCGGTGATCTCGTCGATGTCGTCGTCATGACGGAGGCGCTGCTCGAAGCAGGTGGCAGCGGCGGCATCATCTCGGGGCTCTTCAGCCACGGCATCGCACTGCCGCACGTGGTCGACGAAGTCGAGCGCAGACGCCAGCGCGGCGACACCGCGGGCGCCGACGACCTCGTCGAGCGCATCATCGCGCCCGTGCTCCGTGGTGAGGCGATCGCAAGCCTCGCCGTCACCGAGCCCGACGGAGGCTCGGATGTCGCGCACCTGCGCACCCGGGCGACCCGAGTCGACGCGGGATGGGAGGTCTCCGGGGCAAAGGTCTACATCACGTCGGGCGTGCGCGCCGATGTCGTGGTGGCGGCGGTCCGCACAGGGACCCCCGAGGAAGCGGCGGCCGGAATCTCGCTCGTCCTTCTTGACCCGCGCGCGCAGGGGTACGCCGCCCCGCGCGCCCTGGAGAAGATGGGCTGGTGGTGCAGTGACACCGCCGAGCTCTCCTTCGACGGCGTACCCGTGCCCGAGTCCGATGTCCTCGGCGAGGGCATGGGCTTCGCCTCACTCGCGCGGCACTTCGTCTCAGAGCGCATCAGCATCGCGGTCACGGCGTACTCCACCGCCCAGCGCGCGTTCGACCTCACCGTCGCCTGGGCCCGGCAGCGCGAGACCTTCGGTCGCCCGCTCGTGTCACGCCAGGTCGTGCGCCACACCCTCGTGGAGATGGCCCGCCAGATCGATGTGGCGCGGGTCTACACCCGCGATGTCGCACGACGCTACGCCGCGGGCGAGGAGGTGATCCTGCCGGCCGTGCAGGCGAAGAAGACCGCGGTCGAGGCCTGTGACTATGTCGTGGACCGAGCCGTCCAACTCCACGGCGGGATGGGCTACATGCGCGAGAGCGAGGTCGAGCGTCACTACCGAGATGCTCGCGTGCTGGGCATCGGCGGAGGCGCCACCGAGGTCATGAACGACCTCGCCGCGCGCCTGCTCGGCTACTGACAAGCAGTCGCCGCAGCTTCCGACTGCTTCCCTCGCTGGCGTCACCGTTATCGCCAGTTAGACGACGCTAGAGGCGCCACAGCCTCGTCCAACTGGCAATAACGGGGGAGAAAGTGTCGCGAGCCGACGAAAGCGGAGGGAGTCGGCGAGATCCGTCAGCCCGTGCGGGTGACGACGTAGTCGCACAGCGCGGTGAGGGCATCTCGCGCCCCGCCCTCGGGGAGTGCGACGAGAGTCTCGCGTGCGCGATCCGCCCAGGCTCGCGCCTCGCTGCGGGCGGCGTCCAGCGCCGGGTGCTCGCGCAGGCGCTTGAGTGCCTCCGCATGATCATCGTCATCGTCAAGGGCTCGCGTGAGCAGCTCGCGCAGCCGCGGATCGTCGTCCGAAGCCAAGGCGATGAGGCCCGTGAGGGTGGGGACCCCCTCGCGGAGGTCGGTGCCGGGCACCTTGCCCGAGGCATCGGAGTCGCTGGCGATGTCGACGATGTCGTCGGCGAGCTGGAAGGCCACGCCGATCTGCTCGCCGAAGACCGTCATCGTCTCGACTACCTCGGGGGACGCGCCGGACATCATGGCCCCGAAACGGCCCGACGTGGCGATGAGGGAGCCGGTCTTGTCGGAGAGCACTCTCAGGTGATGCGCGACGGCATCCTCGCCCTCCGGCCCGATCGTCTCTCGGATCTGGCCGGTGCACAGGCGCTCGAAGGTGCGCGCCTGGATACGCACGGCCTCCGGGCCGAGGTCGGCAAGGATGTCGGAGGCCTTGGCGAAGAGGAAGTCCCCGGTGAGGATGGCCACGGTGTTGTCCCAGCGCGCATTGGCCGACGCGGCACCCCGCCTCAGGTCGGCCTCGTCCATGACGTCGTCGTGATAGAGCGTCGCGAGGTGGGTGAGCTCTACGACGACCGCGGCCGGGACGACGCCCGGTGAGTCCGGGTCACCGAACTCCGCGGCGAGCAGCACCAGCAGAGGGCGGAATCGCTTGCCGCCCGCATCCACCAGGTGCCGAGAGGCCTCGGTGACGAAGGGGTAATCGCTGCGCACCGACGCACGCAGGTATTCCTCCACCCGCTCCATGCCGTCGCCAAGCCGGGCCTCGAGGGCGGGATCGATCACGCCGAGGCCCATCAGCGACCCAGAGGGATGCGGGCTCATGGTGAGTCCACTATCGCAGGAATACGCCAGCCCGCTCGATGAGATCGAAGACGGGCTGAGGGAGTATGCCGAGGATCACAGTGACGGCCACGGCAATGGAAAGCGCGAGAGTGGTGAAGCCCGAAGGCACGGCCACGCGGGGAGCGTTGTCGAGCGGGTCCCGGAAGAACATCACCACGATGATGCGGACGTAGAAGAAGGCCGCGATCACGCTGGCGATGACACCCACGATGACAAGAGCCACCGCATCGACCGCGAGGGCAGCCTCGAAGACGACGAACTTGGCGATGAAGCCGCTCGTGAGTGGGATGCCGGCCAGGGCGAGCATGAAGATCGCGAAGGCCGTCGCCAGGACGGGGTTGGTGCGCCCGAGCCCCGACCACTGCTCGATCCGCGTGGCCTCTCCGCCACTGTCGCGCACCATGCTGATGACGGCGAAGATGCCGAGCGTGGTGAAGGAGTAGGCCACGAGGTAGAACATCGAGGCCCACAGGCCCTCGGCTGTCGCCGTCGAGACACCGATGAGGATGAAGCCCGCCTGCGCAATCGAGGAGTAGGCGATCATGCGCTTGATGTCGGTTTGCGCGATCGCCACGAGGGAGCCGACGATCATGGTGAGGCCCGCGATGACCCACAGCAGGGGCTCCCAGTCCCAGCGCAGGCCGCCGAAGGCGACGTAGAGCAGGCGAAGCATCGCGCCGAAGGCGGCGACCTTGACCGCGGCCGCCATGAAGGCGGTCACGGGAGCGGGCGAGCCCTGGTAGACGTCGGGTACCCACTGGTGGAAGGGCACCGCGCCGACCTTGAAGAGCAGGCCCACGACCAGCATGGCGAGGCCGATGACGATGAGGGCCGTCTCGCCCGGCTTCGCGGCCAGGGCATCGGAGATAGCGGCGAAGTCGACACTGCCGGCGAAGCCGTAGACCAGGGCCGCTCCGAAGAGGAAGAACGCCGAGGAGAAGGCACCGAGGATGAAGTACTTCAGCGCGGCCTCCTGCGAGAGCAGGCGCCGGCGGCGCGCCATGCCCGCGAGGAGGTAGAGGGGTAACGACATGACCTCGAGGGCCACGAACATCATGAGGAGATTCGTCGAGGTGACGAAGAGCAGCATCCCCAGGACGGCAAAGAGGAAGAGCGGCCACACCTCGGTCTGGAGATAGCCGCGACGGGTGAGTTCGCGCTCATCGACCGAGCCGGGCAGAGCCGAGGCGCGCGGCGCGAAGGCGTCACCCGCGGGATCCAGCTGACGCTCGGCGAGGAGCATCGCCCCCACGATTGCTACCAGGAGGATGAGCCCCATGAGGACTACGCCGGGACCGTCGATGGAGAGTGCTCCCTCCACCTCGAGTGAACGCGTGCCCGACTGCCAGACCAGCGCTGCGAATGCAGCCGCGAGAGAGCCGAAGACGAGCACGAGTTGGACCGGGCGGCGGGCCCGGCGGCCCACGAAGGTCTCGACGATGACGCCGAGGACCGCCGCGGCCGCGACGATGAGCATGGGCAGGATCGCGAGGTAGTCGATCTCGGGCGCGACCATCACGTCGGGATTCACTGCTCACCTCCCGCCGGGCCCAGTGCAGGCTCCGGATCGGTCATCCCGATGGTGTCCATGACCCGGTCGACCGCGGGGTTGACCACGTCGAGCACGGGTGCGGGGAAGACACCGAGGACGATGGTGAGGAGCACGACGGGCACCAGAGACGTCACCTCGCGACCGCCGAGGTCCTTCATCCCCTCCACATGCGGGGACTCGGGCCCGGTCGCGACCTTTTGGTAGAGCCTCAGGCCGTAGGCCGCCGCGAGCACGATGCCGAGCGAGGCGATGACCGCCACCACGACGTAGCGCGAGAAGGTGCCGAGGAGCACGAGGAACTCGCCCACGAAGCTTGCCAGGCCGGGAAGCGCGATCGCCGACATCACCGCGAAGAGGAAGAAGCCCGCGAGGACCGGGGCGACCTTGTTGACTCCGCCGTACGTCGCAATGGCACTCGACCCACCCGCACGCTGCATGAGGAAGCCGGCGGTGAGGAAGACTGCGGCGGTCGCAAGGCCGTGGCCCAGCATGTAGAGCGTCGAGCCGGTCATCGACCAGGTCGTGAAGACGAAGATGCCCAGCGCGATGAAGCCGAAGTGCGACATGGAGCTGTAGGCGAAGAGACGCTTCATGTCGGTCTGGCCCAGCGCGACGAGCGCGCCATAGATGATGCCGATGACGGCCATCGCGATGATGATCGGCGCGTAGAACTCCGACGCGGACGGGAAGATCGGCAGGAGGTAGCGGATCATGCCGAAGGTGCCGACCTTGTCGAGTACGCCGATGAGCAGCACCGCGGTCGCCGGAGTGGACTCCTTGGCGGCGTCCGGGAGCCACGTGTGGAAGGGCCACAGCGGCGCCTTGATCGCGAAGGCGATGAAGAATCCGAGGAAGAGGATCTTCTGGGTGGTGGGGTCGATGTCGAGCCCGACCAGTGCCGCGAAGTCGAAGGTGCCCTGCCCGAGCTGCTGGGCCGAGACGACGTAGAGGCCGATGAGGGCGGCGAGCATGAGAAGGCCGCCGACCAGGCTGTAGATGAGGAACTTCGTCGCGGCGTAGGCCCTGTTGGGTCCGCCGTAGCGCCCAATGAGGAAATAGATCGGGATGAGCATGACCTCGAAGAGGACGTAGAAGAGGAAGACGTCGGTCGCGGAGAAGACCCCGATCATGAGCGTCTCGAGGACGAGGATCATGGCGAAGTAGCCCTTTACGTTGCGCCCGTCCTCGACGTCGTTCCACCCGGCCAGGATGGTGACCGGCACAAGGGTCGTGGCGAGGGCCACCAGCACCAGGCCGATGCCGTCGACGCCCAGGCTGTAGGAGATGCCGAAGGCGGGAATCCACGGGTAGCTCTCCACGAACTGGAAGGCCGCCGTGGAGTCGGCCTCGAACTGCAGGCCCATCACGACCGTGAAGACGAGCGCTGCGAGCGAGAAGACGAGTGCCACCTGCTTGATGAGGCGGGCGTTGTCGCGCGGGAGCACGAGGAGTACGAGGGCGCCGATGAGCGGAAGCACGCCCAGGATCGTGAGCCAGGGAATCGTCGTCACGGGAGCCTCACCACCGCGAGCACGACCACGACAAGGACGGCACCACCGACCATCGCCAGCGCGTAGGAGCGGGCGAAGCCGCTCTGCCAGCGCCGCAGGCGCTCACCGGATCCGCCGACGAAGGCCGCCAGACCGTTGACGACTCCGTCGATACCGCGGTTGTCGACCCCGATGAGCGCGCGGGTGACGCTGTAGGTCGGCTGGACGACGAGGACGTCGTTGATCGCATCGTCGTACATGCTGTTGCGTGCCGCCTTCGTGAGGATGTTGACGTCCTGGGGTGCCTCGACCGGCACGTTCTTGCGGTACATGCCGATGGCGATGGCGACGCCGATGAGCACGACGATGAGCGTGCCGATCTCCAGCAGGATGACGGGGAAGGGCAGGGGCGACTGGCTCAGGCCCGTGACCGGGGTGAGCCAACTAATGATGTCGCCCCAGAAGAGCAGCGCGAGTCCGGTGAACATCGATCCGATCGCCAGGATGATGAGCGGGATCGTCATCACGGCCTTGGACTCATGCGGGTGGGCGTCGTCGGGCCAGCGCGCCTTGCCGAAGAAGGTCATGATGACCATGCGAGTCATGTAGAAGCCGGTGATACCCGCCGCGATGATCGCGCAGACACCGACGAGGGGATTGACCTCCCAGGCCGCGTGGATGATGTCGTCCTTGGACCAGAAGCCGGAGAACGGCGGGATGCCGATGATGGCCAGATACGCCGCCATGAAGGTGAGCCAGGTGACGACCATGACCTTACGCAGCGCGCCGTAGCGGCGCATGTCCTGCTCGTCATTCATGCCGTGGATCACCGAGCCGGCACCGAGGAAGAGGTTGGCCTTGAAGACACCGTGCGTGAGCAGGTGGAAGATCGCGAAGACGTATCCGACGGGGCCGAGGCCGGCCGCCAGCACCATGTAGCCGATCTGGCTCATCGTGGAGCCGGCCAGCGACTTCTTGATGTCGTCCTTCGCCGATCCGATGAAGGCGCCGAGGAACATCGTGATGACGCCGATGACCATGACGGCGGTGAGCGCAAAGACCGTGCCGTCGTAGATCGCACCGCTGCGCACGATGAGGTAGACGCCCGCCGTGACCATCGTGGCCGCGTGGATGAGTGCCGACACGGGGGTCGGGCCCTCCATGGCATCGAGTAGCCACGCCTGCAGGGGGAACTGCGCCGACTTGCCGGCCGCAGCGAGCAGGAGGAGCAGGCCGATCCAGGTGAGGGTCGACTCGCTGGCCTCTCCGGCCATGGCGAAGACCTCGTCGAAGACGACGGTGCCGAAGGTGAGGAAGATGAGCATGATCGCCAGGCTCAGTCCGACGTCACCGATGCGGTTCATGACGAAGGCCTTCTTGCCCGCGGCCGCCGCACTCGGCTTGTACTGCCAGAAGCTGATGAGGAGATAGGACGCGAGGCCGACACCCTCCCAGCCGACGTAGAGCAAGAGGTAGTTGTCGGCCAGGACGAGCAGCAGCATCGAGGCGACGAAGAGGTTGAGGAACCCGAAGAACTTCCGCTTGTTCGGATCGTGCTCCATGTAGCCGAGCGAGTAGATGTGGATCAGCGAGCCGACGATGGTGATGAGGAGCACGAAGACGATGGAGAGTTGGTCGAGCTGGAGGGCCACCGGTGCAGTGAAGCCGCCCACGAACACCCACTCGAAGAGCGTCTGCCCGATAGCCCGGTTGTCGGCGGACAGGCCCAGCATCCCGACGAGGAGGGCAATGGCGTAGACCGCGGCGCCGACCACCATGAGCACGGCGAAGTAGGGCCCCCAGCGGTTGGTGCGACGCCCGCCGATCAGCAGGATCGTCGCACCGAGCAGGGGCAGGGCAATGAGGAGCCAGAGGTAGGAGAAAACCCCGGTGGCCTCTGCCAAGGGCTGGATCACGGGCGCGATCTCCGTCGCGTCCGCCATCCGAGCAGCGCCGGTCCCGATCACGGCGCCTCCTTCTTGATCACGTCATGTCCTTGTCTGACCCAGGAGCGTGGCTCGCCCCCGGGGCGGTCATCAGTACTTGAGCAGGTTGGGTTCGTCGATGGAGGCTGAGCGTCGCGATCGGTAGATCGCCACGATGATCGCCAGGCCCACGACGACCTCGGCGGCGGCGACCACCATCACGAAGAAGGCGATCACCTGCCCCTCGAGATTGCCCTGCATGCGAGCAAAAGCGACGAAGGCCAGGTTGGCTGCGTTGAGCATGAGCTCGATCGACATGAAGACGACGATCGCGTTGCGGCGTACCAGCACGCCCACCGTGCCGATGGTGAAGAGGACGGCAGCAAGGACGACGTAATTCTCGGGGTTCATCGCGGCTCCCCCGGGGACGTGCCCGGGTCGTCCGCGACCGGGTGGTCGGCCGGTCCCAGCGCAGCCGCGCCCGACGCGAGAGCTTCGGTCTCCGCCACCGCGGCGGTGTCGACCGGGCGCAGGTCGCCGCGGGCGCGAAGGGGCCCGGGGACTGAGATCTCCGCGACGGTCCCATCAGGAAGCAGCGCGGGCGTGTCGACGGCGTTGTGCCGGGCATACACACCGGGTGCGGGCAAGGGGACCATCTGATCCCCGCTGCGCACCCGCTCCTCGGAGAGTTCGCGCTGGGTGCGGCGCGGCTGCCAGCGCTCGCGGTGGGCGAGCACCAAAGCTCCCAGGGCGGCGGTGATGAGCAGGCCTGCCACCACCTCGAAGGCGAGGAGGTACTCGCTGAAGAGCAGGCGCGCGATGCCCTCGACATTGCCGCCGTACTCGGCATTGGCCGCGTCGAGACCGACAGCAGGCACCCCGCTCAACGCAGTGCCGATGGCGAGCACAAGGAGGATGCCGAAGCCGACGGCGAGGAGGATGCCCACGACGCGCTGCCCCTTGAGCGTCTCGACGAGTGAGTCGCTGGAGTCAACGCCGACAACCATGAGCACGAAGAGGAAGAGCATCATGACGGCGCCGGTGTAGACGATGATCTGGACCATGCCCAGGAAGGGCGCCGCATTTGCGAGGTAGAGCACCGCCAGGCTGATCATCGTCAGGGCAACCCACAGGGCGCTGTGGACCGCGCGGCGCGAAAGGATCAGGCCGAGACCACCTGTCACGGCGAGGACAGCGCACACCCAGAAGACCGCGGCTTCGGCGGTGCTGGTGTCAGTCTCGGTCATGCGCCTCCCTCCCGAGAGGTGGGTACCTGCGTCTCCTGCCAGATCTGCTCGTCCCCCGCGGGCTCCTGCTCCGGCACCGAGCCCGAGACCTTACCGGCGTAGTAGTCCTGCTCCGTGGTGCCGGGCACCATCTGGTGCGGGGGCGCGATCATGCCGGGCATGAGGGGGGCGAGGAGATCCTGCTTCTCGAAGATCAGGTCAGCGCGATTGTCATCGGCCAGCTCGTAGACATTCGTCATCGTGAGCGCCCGGGTCGGGCAGGCCTCGATGCACAGACCGCAGAAGATGCAGCGCAGGTAGTTGATTTGGTAGACGCGACCGTAGCGCTCACCCGGGGAGAAGCGAGCCTCATCGGTGTTGCTGTCGGCTTCCACCAAGATCGCGTCAGCCGGGCACGCCCAGGCGCACAACTCACAGCCGATGCACTTCTCCAGACCGTCAGCCCAGCGGTTGAGCTGATGACGACCGTGGAAGCGCGGCTTCGGCGGATAGCGGTCAGCCTGCTCGGGGTACTCCTCGGTGACGACCTTCTTGAACATCGTCGCGAAGGTCACCCCGAAGCCGCGCACTGCGGGGGGCAGCTCAGGCATGTTCGGTCCCCTCAGGTGAGTCTTGGTCCGAGATCGCTTCGCTGACATCCGTCGCGGTCACGGCGGTGCCGGAGACTGCCGTGCCAGGCACTGTCGCGCCGGCAAGTGCCCTCCGCGAAGTAAAGGTGAATTCCTGCCCGGGAAGTGGGGGCACGGGATAGCCGCCGGCGTAGGGGTCGAAGGGCTTCGCGGCCTCTGCGGCCCCCTCCTCGAGCTCGCGCTTCTCCTGCCGCGCGGTGCGCACCTGGAGGATCCACGAGCCGAGGACGATGGCGATGAGGACGCCGGCACCGACGAGGAGCAGCTCCTGCGTAGTGACGGAGAACTCATTGCGCACGACACGAGCCGCCGCCACGATGACGATCCACACCAGGGATGCCGGGATGAGGACCTTCCATCCAAAGCGCATGAACTGGTCGTACCGCAATCGAGGCAGGGTGCCGCGCAGCCAGATGAAGACGAAGATGAAGAGCTGCACCTTGATGAGCCACCACAGGAGCGGCCACCATCCGGTGTTAGCGCTCTCCCACAGGGAGACCGGCCACGGTGCGCGCCAGCCGCCGAGGAAGAGCGTCGTCGCCAGGGCCGAAACCGTGACCATGTTGATGTACTCCGCGAGGAAGAACAGCGCGAACTTCAGCGAGGAGTACTCCGTGTGGAAGCCGCCGACGAGTTCGCCCTCAGCCTCCGGCAGGTCAAAGGGTGCGCGGTTGGTCTCGCCCACCATCGCCGTGACGTAGATGAGGAACGACGGGAGCAGGATCACGGCGTACCAGATCGGCTCCTGTGCGGCCACGATGTCGGAGGTGGACATCGATCCGGCGTAGAGGAAGACGGCGACGAAGGACATCGACATCGCGAGCTCGTAGGAGATCATCTGGGCCGAGGAGCGCAGGCCACCGAGGAGCGGGTACGTCGACCCGGAGGACCAGCCCGCCAGCACGATGCCGTAGATGCCGATCGATGCCACGGCGAGGACGTAGAGCACCGAGACGGGGAAATCGGTGAGCTGCAGGGGCGTCTCGACTCCGAAGATGCTCACCATCGGGCCGAAGGGGATCACCGCGAAGGCGATGAAGGCCATAGTCGCCGAGATAACGGGGGCGATCCAGTAGACGGCGCGATGAGCCGTCTTGGGGATGATCTCTTCCTTCAGTGCCAGCTTGAAGCCGTCCATGAGTGACTGCAGCAGTCCGAACGGGCCGACACGGTTGGGGCCGACGCGCGACTGCATGCGCGCCACGACGCGGCGCTCCCACCAGATCGTGAAGAGCGTGAGCAGCACGAGCATGACGAAGATCGCCAGGACCTTGAGCAGGACGAGCCACCAGGGATCGTTGAAGGTGATTCCACTCATGCCGCACCTCCTGTGACGCGCACTCGCGAGCCATGCGAGGCGCCGATGGCGAGGACCCGAGAGCCCTCGGAGGCCATCGGGACCCAGACGGCGCCGTCGACCACATCGGCGATGCGCAGCGGGAGCTCCAGCGATCCGCCGTCGGCCGTGATCGTCACGCTGCCGGCCTGAGCCAGCCCGAGGGCACGGGCGGTCTCGGCGGACATGAGGGCCTCGGTCGGGCGAGCGGTGGCAGCCAGGTGCGGCTCACCCTCCTGCAGGCGACCGGCGTCGAGCAGGAGACGCCAGGTCGCCAGAGCGACGGTGCCCGATGACGTGGACTGTGCGGGAGCCACGCGGGGTGCACTCGGACGGCCACCCGACCAGGAGCCGAGTCGATCCATCTCACCGCGCAGGGCTCCCACCTCGCCGGTGCCGAAGGGCACGTCCATGGCATCGGCGAGCATCGCCAGCACGCGGCCGTCGGAGACCGACTGCGCGCCGTGGATTGCCGCGGAGAAGGGCTTCGTGCGCCCCTCCCAGTCGGTGAAGGACCCTGCCTTCTCCGCCACGACCGCCACGGGGAAGACCACGTCGGC